>Ga0209382_10000465_pt1 | contig 66601 bp, 45 predicted proteins | sample SoiMetdeltSBSDD5_FD_187599 | JGI IMG/M metagenome (GOLD analysis project Ga0209382, IMG submission 187599) | Bulk soil microbial communities from a Populus tree surrounding site in Tennessee, USA - Soil MetaG P. deltoides SBSDD5 (SPAdes) (version 2) | ecosystem: Environmental > Terrestrial >...
GGGCGCGTCGAAGTACTTTCGCCGCGAGCTCAGAACCGCTCGTGCCAGTGCACCATCGGTAGGCCGGCAACCGGAGCACGGAAATACGGAATGCGCCTGCCCTTCAGCGATCCGATGTAAACCGTGCGCAGATCCGGCCCACCGAAGGTCACGCTCGCCATCCACGGCGCGACACCCTGACCGGTGGCGAACAAGACATCCTCGGTCACGTTGTTGCGGAGGAACGCCTGCTCGAGCGCGTCCACTCTCGCCGGATCGCCTTCGTCGAGCAGCACTCGCATGTCGCCTTCCGGCGTCAGCACGAACAGCTTGTCGGAATACACCAGCGTGCCCCAGAGGTTGCCATAGGCGTCGAAGGCGATGCCGTCGGGCCACGCTCCCTTGCCGAGCGTGGACGGGCCGAACACCTCTCGATCGCGCAGGTTTCCGCGCTCGTCGACCCGCAGGCGGGTAATCCGGCCGCCCGTGGTCTCGACGACGTACATGAACTCCTCGTTGGCATCGAAACGGATCTCGTTCGTGAAACGGAACCCGTCGGCGACGATGCGGCAGGTGCCGTTCTCGTAGCGCGCGATGTAGCCGTCGGCGAGATCCGTGCGGAGGGCGTGCATCCAGTTCTGGACGCGAGTCGAGACGGTAATCCAGATACGGTCGCGGGAGTCGCGCAGTACGAAATTGACCTTGCCGATCGGCTCGCCGTCGATGGTGTTCGCCAACACGCGCGAGGTGCCGTCGCGGGACATCAGCTCGAGGCAGTCGGTGCCGAAGTTCGATACCAGGATGTCGCCGTTCCGGGCGAATGCGAGCCCGTTCGGCAGCGTGCCTTCGAAATAGCGGGTGGCTTCAGTGGCAGCGCGGTCGAAATGCTCCGAGCGCCGCTGAGTGATGATCAGCTGCTCGCCGTCCTGGATCCGGGCGACGCCGCCGCGGGCATCCGCCACCCAGAGGGCGCCGCTCGGCTCGGCGAGGATGCATTCGGGCCGCTGAAGGTCGTGGCCGACGTAGTTGAGGGCGTTCCCGTCAATGCCGAAATCGAGAATCGGATTGGCCCCGACGACCCCCGTACGCCGCATCAACCCTTCCTCCCTGGTCCGCGTGCTCAGGTCGGAGGCACTATAACACCGCGGTCCACAGATAATCGATTAGACGAATGCATTTCGTGACGATGGAGGTTCGACCTGTTCTCGGCGGGTTCCGAATGAGACAGATGTTCCTGATGCGTCAGGCAAAGAACGGCACGCCCTGCGTCGCGTACTTGCGCATGCCCTCTTCGTTGATCTCGACCCCGATGCCAGGCTTCTCCGACACCCTGATATAGCCCTTCTCCACTTGCGGCCCGTCGTAGGTGACCATCTCTTTGTACATCGGGGTCGTGTCGAAGTAGGTCTGCCACTCCAGGATCATGAAGTTCGGAACCGAGGCACAGACGTGGCAAGACGCCATCGCACCAAGGAACGATGCCACCATGTGCGGCGCGAACGGGACGTAGTACAGGTTCGCGAGGTTGGCGATTCTCTGCCCTTCACCAAGGCCGCCGGCTTTCTGCAGGTCGGGCATGATGATGTCCACTGCGCCGGTCTCGAGCAGGCGGCGGAACCCGTACGCGAGATAGAGATTCTCTCCGGCGCAGATAGGGGTGCTGGTCTCCTGGGTAATGAGCCTGTACGCGTCAACGTTCTCCGCCGGCACGGGCTCTTCCAGCCACATCAGGTTCAACGGCTCCATACGCTTGGCCACTTGTTGCCCAGTCGGGTAGTCGTACCGGGCATGCATGTCGGCACAGATGTCGATGCTGGGTCCCACCGCCTGTCGGGCCGCCGTCATCTGATCGACCATGCGCTGTATTTCCGCCGGACTGGCGGTCCAGTTGAACTGGTCATACTTGTTGGGATCGTTTCCCTGATCGAGATCGAACTTCACGGCGGTGTAGCTGTCCTTGGCAGCCTTCGACGCCGCCTGTGCGAATTGCTCCGGTGTGGGCAGCTTCGTCTGATACAGCGCGGTATCGAGGTAGACGCGGATCCGATCGCGGAACTTGCCGCCGAGCAGCTGATACACCGGCACGTTCAGTGCCTTGCCGGCCAGATCCCACAGCGCGGTTTCCACCGCCGACAACACCGCGACGAAGATGCCCGACTGAGCGCCGCCGAAGACGCTGCCCTTCCGGAGCTGCTCGAACAGCCGGTGAACGTTCAGCGGGCTCTGGTTGCGTAGGCGCTGGCCGAAGCTCTGGACCATGTGGTAGGTGCCCTGAATGGCATCGACGGCTTCGCCGCACCCCCAGATCCCCTGGTTCGTGTGGATCTTCACGAACAGGCTGCCGCGCACGTATCCGCACTTCACGTCCGTGATGCGGAGTGCGGACGGGCTGGACGCCTGCGGGGCCTTTTCAACGGCCTGGCCGAACGCGGCGAGAGGGCGCGTGGCAGCAGCGCCTGCCAACGCGCAGGTGGCCAGGAACCGACGGCGACCGGTGCTCGAGTTCATCGCGCCCCCTATTTGATTTCGAAGATGTACGCCCGCCCGCCATCCGCCGGTGTGGGGCCCGCGTGAACCGTTCCTGCCGGCACGAACGCCGCCTTCGGTGTCATCGACCCATCGAAAACGAGTTCGACGGCGTCGCCAAGGTGGCGGTGCGTGGGGCCGGAGGAGCCGCTCATGACGACCCAGGCGGCGGCCCGATCGTTCTCCCACGCGGGCGCCCCGGCAACCTGGCGCAGGCTATTGGCGGGCTCCGCCGCGGGTGCACGGGGAGCGGCGGTCTTCACTTCGATCAGCACTGCCCGCATGGGTGGGTCGCTCGCGCCTTCCTCCACGTGGGTGACGTTGGCGCGGTTCGTTTGAAACACCCAGGCCTTGGTCGTGACCAGCCTTCCCGGAGCGTTCCCTTGCGTGATGATGCGATCGCCCTCGACGTATGACACGCCAACCAGATCGTACCGGTGCGTGTGCAGCGGGTATTGCTGTTTCAGCCACGAGACGTTCCACACCGCGACCGCATCGTTTTCAAGGAGCTGCGTCGTGCCGGGCCTGGGAAATGGCGGCGGCAACTGCGTGGCCTGGCCGGCGACGGCCGCCAGCAGCAGAAACACATTCAGCCATCCCATCGGGTCCTCCGTGCCGATTCGTTACCAGTGAGTCAGTGATCCGTCGGGCCGCCGGTGGGTGACGCCGGGCACGCCTTCGGTCATCTCCTCAATGAACTTCAGCTGTTTCTCGTCCACGCTCACGCCGAGTCCCGGGCGATCGTTCGGCCACACCTTGCCGTTCCTGCACTCGAGGAACTCCGGCAGATAGGGCACTGGCCGCTCGCCCTGGTTGTATTCCATGAGCACCTGTCCGGGGAACGCCATCATGGTGTGCATATGTCCGGCCGTTGCGATCGGTCCCGTGAAGTGCGGGACGATCCCCACTTTGTGGGTATCGCAGACCGCCATGATCTTCAGCATCTCAGTGATCCCACCGACGTTCGGAAGCGACGCTCGCGCGAAGTCGATGTCCCGCTGCTCGACCAGGGGGCTGAACTCAGCCCTCGTGCCCCATTCCTCGCCGGGCGCCAGCGGCACGGTCGTGAGCAGCCGCAGCTTGGGAATCTGCGTGCGGAACTGCTCCTCACGCACCGGGTCCTCGACGCAGAAGGGCCGATACGGCTCCATCAGCCTGCACACTTCCACGGCCTCGTGGAAGTCGAACTTCTGATGCAGGTCGATCATCCAGTTACCGTCCGGACCGACACCGTCACGGATTTGCTCGACGGCTTGAATAATCTGTCGTATGCGCGACCTGGAATCGAACATGGAGCCGCCGCGGCCGCCGCCGGCGCCTCGCCCTCCGCCGGGAGTACCTGCCTCCGGCACACCAGTGCCCCGCCCCGCCGCACCAACGCCACCAGCGCCTGCCCCTCTCGCACCGCCGGTGCTTGGCAGGATGCCGCCGTCCACTCGGTAGACGCGATACCCCGCTTTCATCGTCGCCGCCGCACGCTCTTTCAGGCCCATCGCAGCCGCTTCTTCCGGGGGTACCAAGCCTTGGGGTAGGCCGGACGTCGCGTAGAGCTCGATGTGCTCGCGAGCCTTGCCTCCGAACAGCTGATAGAGCGGCACACTCAACGCTTTGCCCTTGATGTCCCAGAGGGCGAGGTCTATGGCGCCGAGTGCGTGAAGTCGTTCCTTGCCTGGCGAGTAGAACCCGTCCATGAACACCGCCTGCCAGATCATCTCGGTGTCGAACGCGTTCTTCCCGATGACGCTTCGCGCCACGTTCCGGACCGTGTCCGGCGAGCCACCCTGCCCGATGCCGGTGATGCCCGCATCGGTGTCGACGAGGACGACCATGTTGCTCTGAGGAAACGCCTGGGGGCCGTTCGCGTTGTAGTTCGGCGGATAGAACACCCGGATTCTCGTGACCTTCGTCGGTGACAGCCGCGCTGCCGACCGCGCCAGGTCCTGGGGCGCGCGCGCCCGCGCCGGACCTGCGGATGCGGCGGGGACGAGCGCACCGGCAGTCCCAGCCCAGAGAGATGTCGTGAAGGCCCGGCGTTCAATCTTCATGAGCGTGTCTCCGGTTCGTCGTCGAGCGAAGGACTGCGTCAGCGGAACAGGCGGGGCGCGAACTCCTTGAAGCAGCGCCGCCAGGTCAGCCACTCGTGCGCGGTGCCCGGTGACTCATAGTAGACGTTGTTGATGCCGGCTTTCGTGAGCTCGTCGCTGAACGTTTTCGTCCCGGATCCTTCCGCCGATCCGATGCCTAGGAACAAGACCTTCACCTTCTTGTTGAAAGCCGGGGCGTCAGCGAACACGCCGCCGCTGGAAGTTTTCGGATCGAATCCTCCGCGTCCGCCGCTGCTCCCGCTGAATCCGCCGATGTAGGCGAACTTGTCGAGATTCGCCAGCGCCGTGCCGAAGGTTTGCGCGCCACCCATGGACAAGCCGGCCATGGCCCGGTTCTCGCGCCCCGGCGCGACGCGGAAGGTTTGCTCGACCATCGGCATGAGGTCGGTGAGCATCATCTCGGTGAACACGCCGCTGGCCATCGGACCTCGCCCCCCGGCCCGGCCAGGAGCTCCTGCCGCGCGACCTGTCGGCGCGGCGCCGGGCGTCGGCGGAGGCTCGGGCACTGCCTGCGTCAGCGCGCCGCGGGCAAAGTACAGCGCCGCACTCTCACCCGGCTTCACGGCGTTGAGGTTGTCCATGACGACGATCATGGGCTTCGCCCTCTTCTCCGCGATGAGGTTGTCCATGATCACGTCGACGTGTCCCTGGACGTGCCAGCCCTGCTCGTTCTCTCCCCAGCCGTGGAGCAGTAGAGGACCGGATACTTCATCTTGGTGTTGGTGTCGTAGTCGGGCGGCGTGTAGATGTAGGCTCGGCGCCATGTGCCCGTTACTTTGGAGAGGTACCATCGCTGGCGCACTTCTCCGCGCGGGACGTCCTTCAGGGTGTAGTAGTCGGCGTCCGGCTCCGGAACCTCGATCGCGCTGTTGTAGTAGCCCGATCCGAAGAAGGTCCGCGTCGCGGGGTCCGCGACGACGGCGCCGTCGATCGAGAGCGTGTAGTAGTGAAAGCCCACCACCTGCGGCGAGGTAGTGGCGTACCACATGCCGTCAGGCGCCTTGGTCATGTCGACCCCTTGACCCAGCCGCACACGCACCTTCTGCGCATCCGGTGCCACCACCCGGAACATGACCCGGTTGTCGGGATAGACGCAAGGATACGGTGCGCCCGGGATGTTCAGTGCACTTGGCTTGCAGTCGGCCGGAGGCTGTTCCCGCGCGCTCGTGCCCGAGTACACGCATACACAAGCGAACACCGCCACCAGTGTTGTCCTCTCCACGGCGCTTCTCCTCTTGAACTGGTTCTGATCCATCGCGTGACAGCCGCAATCTGCTCACTTTGGGGGTACCGGGTCGCCCCAGTTCGCCAGGCGTGGACCCGGCCATCGATCCACGTTGGCACGTTGTGCCCACGCCTCCCACTCGGACGCGAGTTTTCTGACGACGTCGGGGTGCCGTGCGGCAAGATCGTCGCGCTCGACGCGATCGGCGGTCATGTCGTAGAGCTCCCATCCAGCCGGGTACCGCGACACCAGCTTCCACCTGTCAGAGCGAATCGCTCTATTTCCTTCGTGCTCCCAGAAGATCGGCTGTGTTCGGCTGATGCGACCTCCAGCGAACGCGGACCGCAGGCTGACGCCTTCCATCGGTTGAATGGTCCTGCCCTTGAACTCCCGGGGATACCTGGCGCCGGTCACGTCGACGATCGTCGCCATCAGGTCCACCAGATGTCCTGGCTGATGATCTATCCGGTTGCGCCCCCGTACGCCCCGGGGCCAATGTGCGATGAACGGGCTGGCAATGCCCCCTTCGTGGGTGAAATGCTTGAACCGACGGAACGGCGTCGTCGTCAGTCCCGCCCAGTTCATTCCCAGAAAGAGGTTCGAGTTCGGACCACCGGGAGGATCACCCTCGACACGTCCGTCGGGACCTGATTCGGCGTTGCCGCCGTTGTCCGAGAGGAACAGGATCAGCGTGTCGTCGAGTGCGCCACGGGCCTCCAGTCCCTTGACCAGCGTGCCCACGCTCGTATCGATGGCCTCGATCATCGCGGCATACACCGCCATCAGGTGATCGAATCGATCCCGCGCGGCGTCCGTGAGCGAATCCCAGGCTGGGGAGTCCGCTTCACGCGGACTGAGCGGCCAGCGGGCGTCGATGACCCCCATCTCGATCTGCCTGCGGTAGCGCTCGGCGCGCAGCCTGTCCCAGCCGGCCTTGTACTTGCCGCGGTACTTTGCAATCAGCTCCGGCGGCGCCATCAGCGGGAAGTGCGGGGCGTTGTGGGGGATGTACAGAAAGAAGGGTTTGTTGGCCTTCTTCGCCTCGTCGACGAACTTCAGGGCGAAATCCGTCCACAGAAATGTCGTGTACCAGTTCTGGCCGAGCTGCGGCGAGTCGTGCGCGATCGGCTGGCCGTCGAGGTACAACGGCTCCTGCCCTCGTTTTGTCAGTTCATCTCCTCCCTGAAAATTCTGGTTGGGAAAGAAGATGCCCCCGGCTCGAATGTTCAGGACCCGATCGAAACCGCGCTGCCACGGCGGCGAGCCGTTCTGCTGGCCGAGATGCCATTTGCCCGCCATGGCCGTGAAGTACCCGGCCTCCCGCAGCACTTCGGCAATCGTCACGCTCCGATCGTTGAGACGGCCGGTCGTGCCCGACGAACCTTCGCGGATGATGTTGTCGAGATGCCCCATGCCGGCCTGGTGCGGATAGAGCCCGGTCAGCAGGCTGGCGCGCGACGGCGAGCAGCGGGGTGTGACGTAGAACTGGGTGAAGCGCACACCCCCGGCTGCCAATGCGTCGAGGTGAGGGGTCGAGATCTCGCTCCCATAGGGGCCGATGTCGGACCACCCCATGTCGTCGACGAGAATGATGACGACATTGGGGCGGCCGCTCGCCGGCTGGCCAGCCGCGGGAGCGGCAACGATGGTGGCCGCCCATAGCAGCCACGCCAGTCTCAGTGGATACCGCATACGTCGGCCCTCGACTCTCGCCCTAGAGGCTTGACCGACTCTATTCTGAGATCTTGAGTCAAGTTCTTCGGTCAAGCCGTCCGCGCGTCAGCGCGGCCGCCGGAGCGGAGCGGGGTATCGGGGCCCCGCGAGCGACGGCGATGGGGGGTCCGGCCCGCCTTCGCGAAGGCTACGGCGAGGTCTCGCCGGAGCGCTCCGCGCGGAGGCGGACGGGGCGAAGCCCCCCGGACTAAAAATTGACCTTCAAGGCGAACTGCATGCTCCGGTTGTCCACGATGGTCGTCGTGATCCGTCCCACCGTGGCATTGCCGATCGCGGCGTTCGGGAAGCCGAAGCCGGGATGATTGAACAGGTTGAACACATCCCACCGGAACTCCGCATTCGCGCGTCCGCCGACCGAGAATCGCTTCGACAGTGACGTATCGAAATTGGTGTGGCCGGGTCCGTAGAGGATGCCCCGGCCAGAGTCGCCGTACGTGTTTTGCGGCGGCGCGACGAAGTCGGCGGGGTTGAACCAGAGATCCACCGTCGGGTTGTCGAGCCTCCCCGAACCGATCCGATTCGGCCAGCTGGGCGCGCCGTTGTTGACGCCGGTTTGCAGGGTGACGGTGAACGGCCGGCCGGTCGTCACCGTCGTGATCCCCGCCAGCTGCCATCCGCCCACGAGGCCCTGAAGGACACTCCCCGCACTGCTCATCCAGCGCCGGCCGCTGCCGAACGGCAACTCGTACACGTAGCTGATGGACGTGCGATGTCGGACGTCGAAGCCGGACGGTCCGTGCCACGCGTCCATGTTCGTGATCGTCTGACCGCCACCGACCGCGCCGCCGCCGCTCGCCGCCGAGGGCCCGTAGTCGAGCGACTTGCCATAGGTGTAGCTCACCAGGAACTGCGCTCCATTCGTGAACCGCTGCTGCAGCCTCAGGGTTCCGGCGTGGTAGGTCGAACGATTGCGCGGGTCGCACTGGAGCATGTTGTTGACCGACGCGATCGGCTGGAGCAGCCGGCGCGAGTCCTGCGTCCCCGGTCCAGGCTGCACTTCGTTCGGGTTGTAGCAAAGGGTGAGGTGTTTCTGTCCGCTGCCGACATACTCGACCTCGAGGAGCATCGCCCGAAGGAGCTGGCGCTCGATGCCAAGGTGCCACTGTTGCGCGTACGCCGTTTCGTTCTCGTAGCCGTGCCCGGATACCCGAGGATTGGCGGCGATCAGCTCCGCCGTCGTCGTCGGCTTGACCGGGACGATCGCCGGAAACGGGTCGGCGATCGTCCGGACACGGCTGAAGTCGAGCGGGTTGGTCTCGTGCTGCACGTTCTGGGAAATGACGAACGGCACGTTGAGGTGATTGAGATTGCCGGCGGCGTACGGGCTCGGGAAGTAGGTGATGCCGAAGCCGGTGCGCAGCACCGTGCGGGCGTCGCTGGTCAGCCCGTAGGTCAGGCCCAGGCGCGGCGCGAAGTTCAGATATTGCGTTTTCTTGTTGGCGCTGCGGCTGGTGCCGTTCTCCCCGGCGTACACCAGGACGAAACGCTGATAGTCGAAGTTGGCGAGCCGGTTGTTCCGCTCTGTCGGGGGATGGAAGATCTCGTAGCGCAAGCCCGCATTGACGGTGAACCGGTTGTTGACCTTGAAGTCGTCCTGCACGAATGCGCCCTGCTCGACGACCCTGAAGTGCGGGACCTCGAGCAGGAATCCCCGGCTCGCGTTGTTGAAGTACCCGAGGAGCACTGCGGCGAGGCCGGTGCCGCCGGCATTCGTGACCGGGTTGTTCACGAAGCTGGTGCCGAAATTGATGGCGCTCCGCGTGTTGTCATGAATCCACGGCGACGGTCTGCGATCGACGAGCCGATACCCGAACTTCACCTGGTGGCGGCCCTTCAGCCAGACCAGCCCGTCTTCGATCTGATAGTGGAGCTGGCTGGGATTCACGGGCAGGAACGCCGGCCCTCCCGACAGGCCAGTGAAGTTGGTGATGCCGATGTTGGGCAGCCCGGTCGTGATCTCGTTGATGTTGATGCCGTGGATACCCAGCGATTCGGACGAGTTGTGGCCGTAGTCCGACTGCTTGGTGAACGGCTCGGTCTTGGCATAGCCGATGCGGAGCTCGTTCACCAGCTGCGGCTTGATCACCTTCGAGTAGTTGAAGGCCATGCCGTGCGTCGTCAGGCGGGTGTTCTGGATGCCGGCGACGAACGGGCCGAGGTCGAATCGCCCCGCGGCCTCGGGCGGCGTCGGCAGGCAGCAATTCGCCTGGCCCTGCGGCGCGTCGAGGCGGTACTTTCCATAGTTGAAGCGCACAAAGAACGAGTCGTTGTCCGAGAGCTTGTGATCGACGCGGCCCGAGAACGAGTGATCCGTAACTTCGCGATCAGGGGTCGAGATGTAATTGTCGAAGCTGCCGCTTCCCGCGTTCGGGAGCGGATAGACGCTCGCGATGTTGCGGCCGACCTGGTTGATACGATCCGCGGGGATGATGTTGTTGGGAAACGGATCGCGCACGATGCGTCCGGCTTCGAGGCGGGTGCTCAGCGGATCGTAAATGGGAATCAGGTTGCCGCTCCGGTCTCGATAATTGCTGAAATCCCCGGTACGCGTCGCGGAGCTGGGAACGGTGTTGACCGTCGTGACGCCGCGCCGTTCCTTGATTCCGGAGTAGTCGGCGAAGAAGAACGTGCGGCTGTGGCCGTCATAGAGTCCGGGAAGCACGAAAGCGCCGCCAATTGCGCCGCCGAACTGGTGCCGATCGAGCGGCGGTACCGGGTCCTTTACCAGCGTGCCGTCTGGCTGGACCGTCTTGCGGACGAAGAAATTGCGGGCGTCGAAGGCATCGTTGCGGAGGAACTCGTACCCGGTCCCGCGCAGCTGGTTCGCGCCCGACTTCGTGGACACCGAGACGACGCCGGCGCCGCGCCCGAACTCCGCCGAGAACACGCCGGTCAGGACCTTGAATTCACGGACCTGCTCGACCGACGGCATGACGATGAAGGTGTTGAACGTGAACTCGTTGTTGTCGATGCCGTCGACGAGCCAGGCATTGGAGTTCGCCTGGGAGCCGAGCGCGTTGAAATTGGAGGCGCCCCGCGGGTTGAAGGTGCTCGCGCCCGAGAGATTCTCACCCGCCTGCCCAGGGGTGATGCCGGGAGCCAGGTACACCAGCGTGGCGAAGTTCCGGCCGTTCAGCGGCAGTTCCTTGATCGCCATTTCCTCGATGACGGTACCGGCCTCCGAAGAGTCGGTGCGCACCACCGGCGCGCTGGCGACAACCGTGGTGGCCTCTTTGATGGTCCCCACCTCCAGCGCCACGTCGACCCGCACCCGGTCGGTCACCTGCAGGATGATGCCGGGACGCATCCAGGTCTTGAATCCCTGGAGTTCCACCTGCACCTCATAGGTCCCGGGCACCAGGAACGGTGCCGTATAGACTCCGCTCGCGTCCGTCACGAGCGTGGTCGTCGTGTTCCGGTTGATCTCGCGGATCGTGACCTGCGCGCCTGGAACGACCTGATTGCTCGAGTCGGTCACGGTCCCGACGATGCTCCCAGTCGCGACCTGGGCCGACGGGGCACTCGAGGCGACCAACGTGAGAACGACGAGGACGACGACGGCCAGACGTGTGTGCGCGAAGGAAATCCCGGCCATTCACACCTCCCAGCGGGCGCTCGCGCGCGTTCGGGTCAGTTCATTCCTTATTTCGGCGGTGGACATTAGCATTGGAACCGGTTCCACACAACCTAAATCGATAACCGAATAGGTTTCGGCGCTCGTCAGGTGGCGTGTCATGCGGAGGCGATGTCACCCCTGTGCAGCCCAAGGTGAAAGGCGCCGGGACCGTCGCGTGCGCGACGGCTGCGCCGCATGAAGTGGAGGGGGGCTCTAGGGGAGCGGGACGCGATGAATGTTCCGTTGCGTCGTACTCCGCGCAAACACGTACGTGGACCCGGTGTCGGATGGGTAGATCCACCCCTCAACCTCTCGAGCGATTCGCAGCTGGTTCAAGTCGTCACGCGAGCGGATACCCTGCGCGGGCCAGCGCGGAAGCGTCGCGCCTGATTCGAGCGTCACCATGAACGTCCGGCCCGGCGCGGCTGGATCAGACGAGGGGAACCTGATGACCAGCGATCTGCCGTTCGGCATCCAGTCCACCTCGCAGATGGCGCAGAGCGGAACGGGTGGACCTCCGGCTGTCGGAAACGCCATCGTGACCTGGCCGTCCTGCCGATCATCGAGTTGCACTCTGACGATCAACCAGGTGCCATCCGGGGAGGTCGTCTGGAAGAACAGCACTGGCTGCTGAACCGCCTTCTCGGGCGCGCGATCTTCGCGGAGCCGATAGACGAAGCGGGTGCCATTTTCAATGCCGCGGCAGAAGATGTCCCCGGTGGCGCTGAACCGAGGGCTGTCCGCTTCGAGCTCCGCAAGTCGCCGAGGCTTATCCGGACGATCCAGTCGCGCCAGCCACACGTGAGAGGTGCCGCGTTCGTCCAATTCCGCGAAGACGAGCTGTCTGCCGTCGCGCGAGACGTCATAGCCGATCACCTGTCGCCCCTGCAGAATCGAACGATGACGACCGGTCGCTAAATCCGTCGCCCACAGTTCCCCGACGCGGTCTTCCCCGCCAGAAAAACGGACCGCACCCTGGCGCACCAGGTAAAACACGGAGCGGCCGTCCCCGGGGAGCGGCTGTGACGTTCCGCCGTTGGGGCTGGTCGGTACGAAGGCGTACCCTTCCCGGGATATTGCCCGCTCGCCTCCTTCATCGTGAACCCAGGTGGACTGATGACGAGTGCCAACCGACGTCAAGACCGATCGTCCATCCGGATCTGGCGCGATGCCTTCTTCCTCGGTCGGCCCATGCGTGAGCTGCTCGGGCACTCCGTTCGGGAATCGTTGTCGCCAGAGGTGGAAGGCACCGGTGCTGTTCGAGGCGAAATACATCCACTGGCCATCGTGTGACCACGCTGCGGACGTGCATTGCCCATCGGGTCCGACGCGTCTTCCCACGTCCTGACCGGTGGACGGCACGAGCCGGCAGGGCTGCCACACGGGGTTGTCCATCTCGGCGACGAGCACCCATTCACCGTTCGGCGAGACAGTCGATCGATGGGCCATCCCATACTCGCCGGCCGGTGAGTACAGCACTCGTGCCGCGTTCCGCTGCTCGTCGGCGGTCGTGACCTTCATGTGAAGACCGCCCGTCTGCTCGGAGAACATGAGGCGCCCGTCGCGGAGCCAGGACAACCCGGATGCGTTCTGAACCCACCGGCGGGGGGCTTCGCCGCCACCGACCGGCACAGTCCACGTGTCCCACACGAACTGCGTCGTGACGGTCGTGTACGCGATGGTCGAGTTATCGGGGGAGAACACGGGATCCATCTTGTCCAAGCCGTCGGATGTGAGCCGCCTCGGTTCGCCATCGGGAAGCGCCTTGACGTAAATCTCCCCGGGCCCGTGGAATGTGCTCGCCCCACGAATGAACGTGAGTAAGCGGCCATCGCTTGATACGGCCGGTGATGTGACGGAATCCGCGAAATGGGTGATCTGCGTGTACTCGCGCTCGACCAGCGCGCCGGGCGCCGGCCGTCGCGCAGTCCAGATCGCGAGACCGACCAGGATGACCGCCGCCGCCGCTGCACCGCTGCGACGCCAGCGACGGAGCCAGTGAGAGGAACCGCCGTCCAACTCGCTCGCCAGCCGCTGGAACTCGCTTCGAACGGCCGATGCCTGTTGAGGCCGCGCACCGCGGTCCTTGGCCAGCAGCCGCATGACGACGCTTTCGAGCGCAGCCGGAACACGCGGATCGAGCGCCCGTGGAGAGGGCGGCGTGTCGTTGAGAATCGCTCGGAGGATGGCAGACGACGTGTCGCCGCTGAACGCCGGCCGCCCTGTGACCATTTCGTACAGCACCGCGCCGAGCGAGAACAGATCGGAACGCCCGTCGACGGGCTCGCCTCGTGCCTGCTCGGGTGACATGTACGCGGCGGTACCCATCACCGCCCCGGGCCTTGATGTGGTCGGCGACACCGCCACCGTGCTGGAGGCTGATCCGGTGTCCTGGTGATCGACGCCTTTGGCCAGTCCGAAATCGAGCAGCTTCACGAAACCAGGGGTCGTCACCTTGACGTTGGCCGGCTTCAAATCGCGATGAATGATCCCCTGCCGATGCGCCACCTCCAGGGCGTCTGCGATCTGCATCGCGATCGCGACGGCACTCTTGACGGGGAGCGGACCTTGTAACAGCCGCTCGGCGAGCGTCGGGCCCTCGAGCAGCTCGAGTACCAGGGCGGGCATGCCGTCGACGCGCTCGAGGCCATAGATGGCGCCGATGTGCTGATGGTTGAGAGCCGCGAGAATCCTGGCCTCGCGCTCGAAGCGGGCCAGACGGTCGGTGTCCTTGATGAAGAGCGGCGGAAGGATCTTGATCGCGACGTCGCGATCGAGTTGGCGGTCGCGCGCGCGGTACACGCGTCCCATTCCGCCACTGCCAAGGAGGCCGACGATCGTGTACGCGCCGAATTCCCGGCCGATGAAGGCCGCCGCGTCCTCTGCTGCACCCATCAACGCAGCCGCAGGCCCGCTGTCTCCATCGCGACTTGGCCGGCTCGAGAGAAAGCCGTCGGCCTCGTTGTGCGCGGCGAGCAGCGACCGCACCTCTTCGCGCAGGTGCAGGTCATCTCCGCAGGCGCTGGCGACATACGCGGCGCGCTCCGCCTCCGGCAGCGCCACCGCGGCATCGAACACCGCAAACGCACGATCCAGGTTTTCGCGGGCCATCCTCAGGGCGTGCGCGCGCGGGGTTACATCTTGTTCAGGAGCCACCAGACCGTCCCGTGCGCCCTGATTCTACTGCTCTGCCCGTCCAGCTGGCCGCTTAGTTGGCACCAGAGTAGTGGCGTGAGCCGTTTTTCCACCCGTCTCCGCTTCTGCGTGGTGCGCGGCATCACGTCATCCAGACGCACTGCACCGCGCGCGAAAGGGAGCCGCCGTGTGGTTCAGCCGCAAATACCCGCGAGTCGCCGTGCGACGGGGGGCCGGCATCGGGCGGATGGTCGGCGGAATCGTGACAGCGGGTGTCGTCGTCAGCTGCACCACTGGTCTGGCTCTCGCGGCTGATCGTTCGTGGAACCTCGAGGACACGGGGCTTCCGCCAAACCTGTCGGCCGCGGCAGTGTTCAACCCGTACCTCGACCGGATGATCCGGATGTCGCCGACTTTCAGGAGTCAATGTCGGCGGCTCGGTGCAGTGCCATCGGTGAGGGTGCAATTGCGGCTCGAGGATCCGCAGCGTCAGCCGTCCTCCTTCCGCGCCCGGACGGTTTTCGCGCGCGACCAGGGTGTCCTGGTGGCGGCGGACATTCGCCTCTCTCCATCTCCGGACGCGGTCGAGCTCATCGCCCACGAAATCGAACACGTCCTCGAACAGCTCGATGGTGTCGATTTGGATGCCCACGTCGGTTCGGGAAATGTCCGGAAGAGAGCAGACGGCGCGTTCGAGACGCGACGGGCGACGGAGGCCGGCTTGCGCGTGGCGCGTGAAGTGAGCGAGCCATCGAACGCGCATGCGAGCTCGAGGTGATGTCGTGTCTGTGCTCATCCTCGTCCTCGCCGGTGCGATGGTGCTCGGAGGCTGGAGCGAGGGCTCGCACCAGGCCGGCGCCCATCAGTTGACGACCGTCGTCCAGCAGGACCGTTTCGCTGGTCCTCGCGACAGGCCGTCGGCACGCGTCAGCGCGCGCGGCGGCCACGTCGTGTTCAGCTCGTACGCGCGACTCGTGGTCACGGATGCCAATCAGATGAGAGACGTGTACGTCCTCGATCTCTCGACCGGGCAACTGACGCTTGAAAGCCTGGGCCGGGAGGGCAGCGCCGCCGACGGCGACAGCGGCAGTCCGGATATCAGCGGGGACGGGCGGTACGTCGTCTTCGTCTCGTCCGCGGGTAACCTTGCGGAGACGAAGATCGCGCCAGGAATGCCTCGGGTGTTCCTGCGAGATCGCGAGAACGCGACGACCCGGCTCTTGACGACCAGCACCAGTGGCGCGCCTGCCAACGGCTACAGCAACAACCCGGCGATCAGCGCCGATGGGACATCAGTCGTCTTCGAATCAGCGGCGACCGATCTCCTCCAATCGGACGCGGCGGACGATGTCAGTGTGTATCTGATGCGACCGTCCTCCAGCGAGCGCACTCGTCTGAACGTGTCTGGCGCCAGCGAACCGCGCGCCGGCCAGAGCGGCTCTCCAAGCATCAGCGCCAATGGTCGATACATCGCCTTCATGTCAAAGGCGGACCTGACCTGTGGGGATGCGTCCGCGTGCCTGCGCGAGCCACCAGACCGGAATCGCGTCGCCGACGTATACATCCGCGACGTGTTGACGAAGACCACGACCCGTGTCAGCCGCAGTCACACGGGGCAAGACAGCAACGGCGCGAGCTATGACCCGGTGGTCAGCGGCGATGGACGGTATGTCGTGTTCGTATCCGAGGCATCGAACCTGACGCGTGATTCGGGCAGACACGTCGCCCAGGTCTATTCGCGCGACATCGTCAACGGCGTCACCGCGCTCGTCAGTCGTAACCCGAGTGGCCGGCGGGCCAACGGGCCCAGTCTGCATCCTGCCGTCTCGCATGACGGCTCCACGGTGGCGTTTCAATCCCTTGCGTCTGATCTGCTCTGTATCGACCACTGCGACGACGCCCAACGCGACATCAATCTCGTCTGGGACGTCTTCGTGCACGATCGCCGCACCCGCCGCACGATTCGCGCCAGTGCCGGCGATGGTGACGAGGAATGGATGGAGAGCAGCAGAGCGCCCTCGCTCGATGGAACGGGCCGCGTGCTGGCGTTCGGATCGCGACGTCCGGTGCACGGCCGCGCCGACAGCCACGACGAGAACCTGTTCGTGTGGGCGCCGCGTTCTGAAGACTCACCTTGATATCGAGACGAAGGAAGCCTCGGCTGGGCATGGGCGGACTGGCAATGCCGACTTGCTCTCGACGCATGGCGACCAAGTCATGACCATCATTGATGCAGGCGAGCGAAGGGTGGCTGGCCAGAGGAATCGCCTCAATGCAAGGGAATTCGGAAGAGATTGCGCTGTAGATCCGTCCTGGTGAAGACATACGTCGACGGGTCCGCCCCCGGCGAGATGGAGCCATTCTCGATGACCCGGGCTCCCGGTACTCCAACTGCCGCACCGGGGTCGATTCCCTCAGCAGGCAAGTCCGGCAGCGACCTGCCGGACTGGACGGCAAACACGAGCGTTTTTCCCGTTCCCGTTCCCGGACCCGAGACATAGAAGAATCCCCCGTCGGACGACCAGGTCGGCCGGCAGCGCAGAGCACAGATTTTCACGGGGGCGCCGCCGTGAACGGGTATTGCGAACGTGCCGCCCCCAGTCGGGGATGCGGCCACCCATTTGCCGTCAGGCGAGAGGCCGAACTTGCCGATGACCGTATCGCCTGTGACTCGTGAGCGTCCCGTTCCATCCTTCTTGATCCGGATGAGCGCATTGTTTTCCGCTACCGAGCGAAAAACCAAGTCTTCTTCCGGGCCGAAGGAGACCTGATCTCCTCCTTGGACGATCTGGCGAGGCGGTGTGCGCCGGTCGAGGGGCGCCAGCCAAATCTGGGATGTTCCATTCCCGTCCGTTGTCGTGAAGGCGACCTCCTTCTCGTCCCGCGAGATCTCGTAATCCCTGACCGACACGCCGGACAGCACGCTCTCACTCGTCCCCGACTTCGGGTCCAGCGAGCGCAGTTCAGCCGACGCCGCGACCCGGCCCCTTGAGGATAACCACCAGTCCCGGACGAGGAGATAGAACACGCGGGTACCATCCCTCGACAGACGCGGCGCCTGGGCATGGCCTTCAGAGAGGACCGCGCGTTCCCCGGCGGCGTCGTGGATCCAGATCGCGCTCCGACGCGTACCGACCGATGTGACGAACGACCGGCCATCGGCGGCCAGCGCAATGCCCTCTTCTTCGGTCGGGCCGAAGGTAATCTGTTCCGGCGCTCCGTCCGGGAACTTCTGCCGCCAGATGTGCGCACTGCCGCCAACGACCGCGCTGAAGTACATCCATTGTCCGTCTGGAGCCCAGGCGGCGGCGAGACAGGTGCCATGAGGTCCGACTTGCCGTCCGGAGGAGCTTCCATCGAACGGAACGAGCCTGCATCGATCCGTGAAGGCATGGGTACCGGTCATCTCGACCACGAGAACGGACTGGCGATCCGGTGACGCGTAGGAGTAGTGCGCCATCGCATGCTCGTCTGGCTGGATATAGATCTCCCGCGACTCCGCCCGGCCCTCCGTCGCGGTCACGATTCCCATGTGGAGGCCGGTCTTGATCTCGGAAAAGAGCACGAGATGATCGGCAATCCAGGTGAGGCCGGACGCGTTGGGCAGGAACCGCGTTGGCTGCCCCCCGAGCACCGGAACTGTCCACGTATCCCACGAACCGCCAGTAGCCTGCGTGTATGCGATCCGCGATCCGTCCGGCGTGAACACCGGACCGTACCTGCGGGCCGGCTCCGTCGTGAGCTTGACCGACTCACCGTTCGGGAGCAGCTTGACGTAGATGTCGCCGCTGCTCAAGAACGAGTCTTCGCCGCGTTTGAAGGCCACCATTCGCCCGTCGGGCGACAGGCTGGGTGCCGTGGCCGAGTCGGTAAAGTTCGTGAGCTGTATGTACTCAGACGGTGAGGTCACTGGCGCTGACGGTCTCGTCGAATAGAACATCCCGATCCCCGCTGCGACAACCAGGAGCCCCAGGATATTCAGCCCGACCCCACGATAGGTCGGAGGCGAATGGCGTGGAGGCGCTGCGACAAGCGCCTCGAGCTCGACTCGCGCTTCACCGATGTCTCCGAGACGCTGTGTCAGATCCTTGTCGAGGCACCGCCGCAGCAGATGCCTTACGCTCGTCGGAGTGTCGGCCGGCAGCGCGCGCACGTCCGGCTCACGGTCCAGAACTGCCGCGATCGTGTCGGAAATCGTTTCGCCGGGGAACGCCGGCTGCGCCGTCAGCATCTCGTAGAGCACACATCCGAATGCCCAGATGTCGGTCCCTTTGTCGACCGCCACCCCTCGGGCCTGTTCGGGACTCATGTAAGCCGCGGTCCCGACGATCACGCCAGCCCCCGTTGCGAGCACGCCGGGAGCCGTCAAGCGCCTCGCATCCACACTGTCGCGAATCGTGGAGTCGATGGTCTTTGCCAGCCCGAAGTCCAGCACCTTCACCGTGCCGTCCGGGCGAACCTTGATGTTCGCGGGCTTCAGGTCCCGATGAATGATTCCTTGTGCGTGCGCCGCCTCGAGCGCCTCGGCGATCTGCTTCGCTATCGCCAGCGCCTCGTCAATGGGAATCGCCCCCTGCGCGATCCGATCGGCGAGCGTCGGGCCTGCGACCAGCTCCATGACCAATGCGTGCAGGTCGCCGGCATTCTCGAAGCCATGGATCTGCGCGATGTGCGGATGATTGAGTGACGCAAGGGTCTGCGCTTCCCGGCTGAACCGGGCAAGGCGGTCGGGATCGTTGGCCACGGCGGGCAGCAGGACCTTGATCGCGACGAGGCGATTCAGCGTCGTATCGCGGGCGCTATAGACCTCTCCCATCCCGCCCGTGCCGATGAGCGCCGAGACCTCGTACGGGCCAATGCACTGGCCCTCGAGGCTCTTCGCCACACGGCCGTCGTCGAACAGCATGGCCGGCGTCTCCAGAAAGCTCGCCGCCTGGGCGTCGTGCGCCAGCAACAGTTCGACTTCGCGGCGCAGGGACTCGTCGCCGTTGCACACCTCGGCGAGGTACGCCGGGCGGGCGTCCACCGCCAGCGCCCGCGCGCCCTCGAACGCCTCTTTGAGACGCGGCCAGGCTTCGCGGGGAAGGGTCATGTACCGTGGATTCTATCCGGCCCAGGGCTCCTGCGGTGTCGACAATCGCTGGTGGAGCCAAGCCTTTGCCATGGCCCAGTCGCGCTCGACCGTGGGCGTCGATACACCGAGGGCGTCGGCGGTCTCAGGGATGTTGAGCCCGGCAAAGAACCGCAGTTCCACCACACGGCACTGCCGGACGTCGAACGAAGACAACGCATCGAGGGCCTCGTCGAGCGCGAGCACGTCCACGCTGGACGTCGACGTTGGAGCGGCCGCTCCGGCCGCCTCGTTCAGACTGATCACCGTCGCGCTGCCACCACGCTTGCTGGCCCGCCGTCGACGGGCGTGGTCGACGAGGATCTGGCGCATCAGCGTGGCCGACAGCGCAAAGAAGTGCGTGCGGCTTTTCAACGTCATTCGATCCACATCGACGAGACGCAGGAAGACCTCGTGGACGAGCGCTGTCGCCTGGAGACTGTGTCCGGGACGTTCCCGCCGGAGATGGCCGCGCGCCACCCGCCGCAGATCGTCATACAGCAGCGGAACCAGGCGGTCGAGCGCTGCGGTGTCTCCCTCTCCCCAGGACAAGAGGAGCTCGGTGACGTTGCGCGCGCGTGAGGGGTCCGGCATCGGCTCGTGATGGGAAAGCGTTCGGTCTTGCGCTTCACATCTTAGAGGACAAGAGAAGGGTAGCCACGCCGGGAGGGCCAATACGAGGACCTGGCCGACGCGTTCATCGATCCCTTCAGCATGCGGTGACAACCATCACGCGAAGGAGACTCTCATGAGAATCATCGGCGTTCAAAGCCGCGTCAGCCCGTTCCTGATTGCGGCCGTACTCCTGCTCTCGCTCTCACCGGCCCTCGCCACCAGCCAGCCGGATGCGCAGCAGACAACCAGCCAAGAGCCCGTCGAAGTCACCTTCACGAAGTGGGGGACCGCCGTGGTACCGCAGCCGCCGCCCGTCGCGCCGCGGTCACTCTTTGCAGGCAACGTCGGAGGCGATCTCGGCGAAGGCGATTTTGTCGGGGAGGTTCTCGATCGCAAAGTAAGCACCGCCTGCACCGCCTTCGACCCCCTGTGCACGCCGGGCATCACACCGCCCACGATCACCAGGTCAATCGCGTCGCTCCAGGCCATCTATGAGGTCCAGGCGGGTGAGCGCTCTTTCATCGCGCTCATCCAGGGCGGGTCAACCAGCTTGGGCGGCCGGCTCGAAGGGGTCATCGTTTCCGGGTGGCGGATCGGCGCGCACGTGCGTGTGGCATTCGACAGGCTGAGCAGCTGCACCGATCGTGACGGTGTCGCGCACGGCCCGTGTTTCGACGGCACAATTCGCGTTGGGCAGGCTCCTAAGGAGTAAACACCGCGCCGCTCGACGCCGACGCGTACAGCGATGCGGAATCGCCGCGGGGCGGGTGGGGCTGTGCTCAGGCGCTGACGTCGTTGCGACGTCAGCGCCCAAGGCGGACCCTCGCTAGTTGAGGCTCTGCCAGTCGTCCTCGAGGTCCTCGATCCTCTCGCCGTCCCACTTCGTCACCTTGTGGAGACCGTAGGCGAAGACGGTGCCTGGCCCCAGCACGATCGACTCCGACCCGGTCCATGTCCCCCCACCCTGTGCCGTGATCTTCAAGCCCTGCGTGGTGGTGGCCGTGACCTTGATCTCCGTCGCCGTGGCGAATCGCTGGCCCAGCGCGGCGCTGACGACCACATAGGCCGACGAACAGATGCGTGCGTCATTTCCCTCGTCCTTCATCTGGGCCCGCACGGTCTTGGCCTGTGTATTGAGGACGGTTTCCATGGGACTGGCGTCCACATGGAACCGAACGAGCTTGAGCTGGGCCGTTTTCGCCTTCTCGGAACTGAAGTTGCCCTCAACGCCCCCCACGTCGAAGAAGGTCGTGACCCCCGTCCCGATATCCGCCTGGCTTGTCGCGTTCCAGTCGATCGAAACCGGCGAATCCGGTTTCATTTTGCCGTCGAGGTAGTCGTACCTCAGGTGTCCGTCGACCTCCAGGTAGTTGGCCTCAGTCCAGGGCTCCTTCTTCGGGCCGAACGCGCCGACCGAGACCGACGATGAGTTGCGCCGGAAATAGCGGTTGCCGAAGGGGTCCTTGAAGTAGCTGTTCTTGATTTCGACCATGATGACCCTCTCCTCTCTTCTGGGGCTGGGCGGGAGCGAGTGTCCGGGAGTTCCGTTCGCGTCGGCCCAGCGGTGGATCCGTGTTGAGTTCCACGTCGAACCGGTGAGACGAGCTGCCCGCACCGCGAACTATTCCCGCGGTGTTCCCGCGCGGTGAAATGTTGATTCCCAGCCGGTGGTCCAGCCGGTGGATGAGGCCCTGGAGCGTCTGGAAACAGGGATTCGATCGGAGCACGTCGAAATCCGGGTCACGGCTCTCGACCCCAGATTGCTGTCGTTTTCCGGGAAGAACGTCACAACGACTGCGACCGCGTGTACCATGCTTCGGTAGTCGATCGGCTCATGGCCGATCTCGGTCAATGTTTCATGTGCTCTTCAACAGGAGTGGTGTGAATGGCGAAGAAAAATGGGGCGCCCAGCAAGTCGGACGTCGTGGCTCAGATCTGCAAGGACGCCGAGCTGTCCCGCAAGCAGGTCGCCGCGGTGTTCGAGTCACTCAATGGCATCATCAAGAAGAGCCTGCGTGGCCACGGTATCTTCACGTTGCCTGGCCTGCTGAAGATGAAAGTGGTCAAAAAGCCCGCGACGAAGGCGCGTGAAGGCGTCAATCCGTTCACCAAGGAAAAGATGATGTTCAAGGCAAAGCCGGCCTCGAAGAAGATTCGCCTGGTGCCTTTGAAGAGCCTCAAGGCCCTCGTGAACTGAAACGCTCGCTCCCATCGCGGGGCCGTCTGCTCCTTGCCGACCGGGTATCGGTGGCCATGCGGCAACGAGGCGCAGGGCTGGAACATCAGCTCTGCCCCTCCCCTCGGGGGAGGTCGCCGTTCGAGTCGTGCTCGGCGCCAGCGCGCCGGGCGGCGCGCGAAGATCCGGGTGCGTTGAGGTGAGCCCGGGGATAGGCTCCGCGCGTGAGAGGGGCCTGATGAAACGAATCCTGGCTTCCACCTGCACCGTCCTCATGCTCGCCGCCGGCTCCGCGTTCGCGCAGGCGAAAGCGACGATCACGGGTGTGCCGGACATCCCGTTCACGACGGTGCCGGACTTTCTCAAGCTGCCGCTGGGCGAATACCTCGGCGAGTCGGTCGCCGTCGCCACCAACTCGAGGGGCAACGTTTTCGTGTTCCACCGGCGCGACACGACGCGCCTCTTCGAGTTCGACAAGAACGGCAACTTCCTGAGAGAGATCGGGAAGGGCTACTACGGCTTCGAATTTGCCCACTCCGTCCGCGTCGACAAGGACGACAACATCTGGACGGTCGACGAGGGCACAAACCTGGTCACCAAGTTCAGCCCGCAGGGCAAGGTGCTGATGGTGATCGGCCGGCGGCCGCCGGTCATCGACGGCCCCGTGCTTGCGCCCGCCGGACCGAACCAGCCCGCGCAGAAGTACATCCTGTGCCGCCCGACCGATGTCGGCTTCGATCCGCAGGGCCACATCTTCATTTCGGACGGCTACTGCAACAACCGCGTGGTGAAATACGACAGGAACGGCCGCTTCGTCGCGCAGGCGGGCAGTGAAAAGGCGGGCAGCCAGCTCGGAGAATTCAACCTGCCGCACGGCCTTCAGGTCGACGAGCGCGGCCACGTCTGGGTGGCCGACCGGACCAACAACCGCTACCAGGAGCTCGACAACGATCTGAAGCCGATCAGGGCGATCACCAATCTCGGCACCGGATGGACGCTGTGCATCTCGCCGGGACCGCATCAGTACATCTTCTTTTCCAACTCCAATCCGAACGGCAATCCGCCAGGGTCGTGGGAGAACACCGGCGAAATCTATGAAGCGGAAATCGACGGCACCGTGATCGGCAAGTTCGGCAAGCCTGGCAAGAACCCGCCCGGGTTCCAGGTCGTGCACAAGATCGACTGCCGCAAACCGAACGAGCTGATCCTCGGCGAAATCGAGTCGTGGCGCGTGCAGAAATACATCCTGCATCAGGCGGCGGCGCGCCCGGCCGCGGAACGCTGAAGGGAGCGCTCGATGAAGGCCTTCACGAAATCCGCCGTCGCACTCTGCGGTGCCACTGCGCTCGCGGCGACGGTCATCGCCCAGAACGCCCCGACCATCACCTTCGATTCGGCGCAGAATGCCTTGACGCTCCCTGACGACATCTACCTCGGCGAGGTCGGCGGCGTCGCCACCAATTCACGCGGCGACATCTTCGTCTACACGCGCACCGGCCACCCGACGATGTCGATGGCGGCGGCGCGTCCATTCGTGCATGGCGGCTCGCGGCTGTTCCAGTTCGACCGCAACGGAAAATTCACGCGCGAGATCGGTCAGGGCGTGTACGGATTCCTCTTCGCCGCCGAGGTCCGGGTGGATCCGCAGGACAACCTGTGGGTGGTCGACGAGTATTCCTCGATGGTGATGAAATTCGACCCGCAGGGCCGCGTCGTGTTCCTGCTCGGCCGGAAGCCGGAGTCGATTCAGAATCCTGGCCGCGCCGGGGGAACGGGCGGGGGCGGTGGTGAAGGGGGCGGCCGCGGCGGCGCTTCAGGAGCCGGCGCGCCGCAGGACGTGTTCAACCGCCCGACCGACGTCGCGTGGGACGCACAGGGCAACATCTTCGTCGCCGACGGCCACGGTAACGCGCGCGTCGCCAAGTTCTCGAAGGACGGCGTGTTCGTCAAGTCATGGGGCCAGCGGGGCAACGCCGCCGGCCAGTTCGCGACGGTCGATAGTATCGCCGTCGATGCACAGGGCAACGTGTACGCGGCCGATGGTGGCAACCAGCGCATCCAGGTGTTCGACAACGACGGCGTGTTCAAGGCCGAGATCAGGAACGTCGGCAACGCGCAGGCGATCTGCATCACTCCGGGCGCCAGCCAGGTCATGTACGTGTCGAATTCGAATCCGCCGAACGATCTCGACAGCGCGGGCGAGATCTACAAGATGCGCCTCGATGGAACCATCGTCGGCAAGTTCGGCCGGGCAGGCAAGCTGCTGAAAGAGTTCGGCACGGTCAACGCGATCGATTGCCGCACCGAGAACGTCCTCTATGTCGGCGAGGTCGGCAACTTCAGAGTCCAGAAGCTGACGTTGCGATAGACACGACCGGTTAGCCGCTCGCGGACGGGGCAGCACGCGCACCGTTCTAATCCATTCATGTTATTGCAGCTCATTCCAGTGCTCCATACAGTACGCGCGTCTCAGACGACAACCACGGAGGGACGATGTCGAAACTGGGGGCCGAGCTTTTAGCTGCAGTCCTATTCACCGCCTTCGTTCCTTCGTTCGTGCACGCTCAGGGCAGTACCGCGTCGCTGGCTGGCGTGGTGCGCGACGAGCAGAGCCTTGTGGTTCCCGGGGCGAGCGTGACGATGGCCGGCGTCGAGAATACGTTTTCACGCATGGTGACCACCGATCCGAACGGGACCTTCGAATTCGCGGGGCTGCTGCCGGGCGAGTACAAGATGACGGTGGAGCTGACCGGTTTCCGGCGCGAAGAGATGCACGTGCCGATCGCCGTCAACCAGCGCGTGCGGCTCGACGTGACGCTGAAAGCAGGTGGCCTCTTCCAGCAGGTCGAAGCGACCACCACGGTTCCGCTGCTCCACGTCAGCGATGCGACGGTCGGTGAGGTCATCGATCAGCGGCAGGTGGCGGAGTTGCCTCTGAACGGCCGGCAGTTCCTGGAGCTGGCTCTGCTCGTGCCGGGCGCGCACACGTCGCACGGCGCGCAAATGGGGGACATGAATCCGCTGTACTGGCGCCCGGGACAGAACTCCGCGATTACGATCAGCGGCGGCCGGCCGAACTCGAACGTGTATCTCCTGGATGGTACGGTCAACACCGATCCCACCTTCAACACGTTCGTGATCAGCCTTCCGCCCGACTCCATTCGCGAATTCCAGATTCAGACCGGCACGTACACCGCTGAGCTCGGCGGCGCCGGCACCGGCCAGATCAACGTGGTGACCAAAGCGGGCACGTCCCGGATGAGGGGCTCGGTCTACGAGTACGTTCGCAACAGCAGGTTCGATTCGCCGGAGTTCACCAACCCTGACGAATTGCCACCGTTTTCGCAGAACCAGTTCGGCGGGACCCTCGGCGGCCCGGCCGGGAAAGGCTTCTTCTTCTTCGGCGCGTACGAAGGCCTGCGGACGACGCAGCACATGTCGAACATCATGTTCGTCCCCGACATGGCCGTCCGGAGCGGCGACTTCTCAGGTTACGCGCCGATTTACGATCCGCTGACCAACCGGCCGAATCCGGCGTTCAATCCCGCGCTGCCGGTGAGCCCGGCGAATCCGCAGTTCATCCGCGATCAGTTCCCCGGCAACAGGATTCCAGCGAACCGGATCAACTCCGTGTCGCAGCAGGTCCTGGCGAATTACGTCGTGCAGCCGAACCGCGACGATCCGACGGATAACTACCTCGACACCCGCGCGCACGACTTCGACAACAACGGCTACAACGTCCGTCTTGATCGCACATGGGGAAACGGCACGTCTGTCTTCGTCCGCTACAGTCTGAGCGATGAGACCGGCTTCACGCCCCAGAATCTGCCTGGCTTCGGCGCGTACCACGACAACCGCGTGCACAATCTCACGGCCACGCTGCTGCGCCCGACGACCAGGCGACTGCTGACGGAGACGCGCTTCGGCTTCGCGCGGATGCGCATGCATCGCTACGGCGAATCGGCGAACGGCACGGACATCATCGGAGCGCTCGGGATCCCCGGTGTGGGATTCGGCGGACCGGACGCCTACGGCCTCCCGCTGTTCGATATCCAGGGATACGATCCGATCGGCGATTCGCTGCTGTGCACGCCGTGCCAGTACTGGAACAACAATTTCCAGATCGGCGAGCGCGTGACCTGGAGCAGCGGCCACCACTCGATCAAATTCGGCGGCGATGCGCGCAAGTTCAACTGGGACATGCTGGGGTTCTTCCAGAACCGTGGCTACTTCCAGTTCACCACGCCGATTACCAGCCGGACGTCGCTGCTCGATGGCACTGGCAACGCGTTCGCGAGCTTCCTGCTCGCGACGCCGGCCCTCTCGCAGCGGCAGGCCGGCACGCCATCGATGGTCATGCGCCAGTGGACGTACGACGTGTTCCTGCAGGACGACTGGCGCGTGACGTCCTCGCTGACCGTGAATGCAGGGCTCCGCTACGAGATCCAGACGCCGCTGCACGACATCAGCAAGATCCTGACCAACCTCGACTTCAGCAACGGCGCACCGGTGGCGTTCGTCGGAGGGCAGGCCGGATATCCCAAGGGGCTCGTCTACATCGACAAGAACAACCTGGCGCCGCGGGTCGGCCTCGCGTGGTCGCCGGGCGACGGCACGAGCGTGCTGCGCGCGGGGGCCGGGATGTTCTACTCGTACCCGGACATGAATCTCTGGTGCAACCAGGTGCACAACGTCCCGCTGGTGTTTCCTGAAATCCAGGTGAACAACGCGGCCACGCCGACGGTCGGCTTCGGCTTCGCGCCTCCGGTGCTCGGGAGAACACTCACCGGTTTTACCGCCATCGATACACACCTTCAGATCCCGCGCATCGATCAGACGAGCGTCAGCTTCGAACGCCTGCTGACGGAAACGACCATGATTCAAGTCGGCTACCTCGGCGCGTGGGGCTCGAGCCTCGATCGGTCGCGGCTGGTCAACAACGCGCAGCCCGGGCCTGGCGGCGTGCAGCCGCGGCGGCCGGTGCAAACAATCCCGTTCGTGCCCGGCACGGATCTCGGCACGCTGCCGCCGGGCGTAACGGTCGCGAGCACGACGTTCCCGGTTGGCCCGATCAACCTGCTCGAGAGCAGCGGCAAGTCGCAGTACAACTCCGTCTGGGTGCTCACCAGGCGGACGTTCTCGAGCGGCCTGAGCTACATGGCCAGCTACACCTACGCGAACAGCTACAGCGACTCGCCGACGTTCCGGTCGCCGAACGCCGAAGCCGAAGTGCCGCAGAACAGTTTCGATCCCGGCGCCGACTGGGGACCAGCCGGGTGCGACATCCGCCATCGGTTCGTCAGCAGCGTGATCTACAAGATTCCGTACTCGGCGACCGGTGGCGTGTCGACGGGTGACAAGATCGTCCGCGGAATCTTCGGTGGCTGGCAGGCATCGATGATCTATCAGTGGCAGAGCGGCTTCCCATTCACTGTCAGTGTCTTTGGCGACAGCGCCAACGCAGGATCGCTGCTCAACGTCAACCCGATTCGCGCGAACGTCGTCCCCGGCGTTTCAACTGCAGTTGACGATCCCAATGCCGACATGTGGTTCAACACCGCTGCCTTCATCACGCCGCCGCCGTTCACGTTTGGAACGGCCACGCGCAACAGCCTGTGGGGACCGGGACTGAAGAAGGCCGACCTGGCGCTCGACCGCGAGATCGCGCTGAGCACGCCGCTGAAATTCCATTTCAGGCTGGAAGCGTTCAACCTGTTCAATACCGTGAACTACGGTACGCCGAACCGGTTCGTCAACACGCCGCAGTTCGGCACCATCACCGAAGCGGCCACGTCGGCGAGGCAGATTCAGTTCGTGTTCCGCGCCACGTTCTGAGCCGTTGCCCTCGAGGCGTTCCCGGCTGGTGGCCGGGCGACGGTGCACGCCGGAGTAGAATGCGGACGTGCGCTGGCGGATCGCGGGTCTTGGCGTGCTGCTGGCGCTCTCGGTGCAGCCTCGGGCAGCGTTTGGGTCACCCTCCTTTCAGCTCGATTCCTGGACAACCGCAAATGGTCTGCCATCGAACACGATTACCCTGGTGCGCCAGACGCGCGACGGCTATCTGTGGCTGGCGACCGACAACGGTCTCGCCCGTTTCGACGGCATCCGCTTCACGATTTTCAGCAAGGGCGAAACCGCGGGCATTGCGGGCAGCCGCTTCCTCGCGCTCTGGGAGTCGAGTGCGGGCGATCTGTGGGCGGGGACCATCGACGGCGGCGTGTCGCGGTATCGCGACGGCCGCTTCACGGCCTTCAGCACGAAGGACGGGCTGACGAGCGATGTCGTCAGGCGCATCGACGAGGATGCGGCGGGCGGGATCTGGGCCTATCACGCTAACGGCGTATCGACCTGGCGCGATGGACGGTGGCATGCCGTCGCGCTGCCGGCGCCGCCGATCCCGGACTGTCCGACGGCGTCGTCGTTCACGTCCGTCATCGGCGATCTCCTGGGGTACTGGTGCTGGAACGACACCGGCTGGGCGCGATTCGCCTACGGACGCTGGACCGAGTTGCCGTTGCCGGCGGGGATCACGAATCCGCGCGCCCTCAAGGTCGGCTGGATGGTGGAAGATGCGAACCGCCGGATCTGGTTCAACCTGCTCGACCGTCCGGGCGAGTCCTACTGCGTGAGCGACGGCCGGCTGACGGTGTTCCGAGGCCTGGCCCCGGATCAGCGCGTCTTTCATCAGGACCAGCGCGGGGTGCTCTGGACGAACAACAGCGTGGGACAGGCTTTTCTCTGGAAAGACGGCGTCTCGACTCTTTTGCCCGAGCTGCGTCTCATGTTCAGTGCGACCGCTCTCGAGGATCGTGAGGGCACGCTCTGGATTGGCACCTATAGCGACGGCCTCGTGCGCGGCCGATTGAGGGTGCTCGACATGCAGCGGCATCCGGGGGGTGTCGAAGCGAATTTCATCTATCCCGTCCTTCAGGATCGCGCCGGCGACGTCTGGGTCAGCAGCGGCTTCCGTGGCCTGACCCGGCTTCGCGGCGGCCGCTTCGAGACGCTCACGATCGACGGCCGCCCGCAGACGTCGGAGATCTCGTCCCTGTTCGAAGACACCGACGGCAGGTTGTGGGTCGGCCTTTATCGCAACGGCCTGGCCCGCGTTCTCGACGGGCACCTGCGGACGGAGCCCGATCTGTCCGCGCAGATCAATGGCCGTGTGGACGTGATTCATCGGGATCGCGGCGGCACGCTGTGGTTTGGCGGGAACACCGGTTTGCACCGATGGCGCGACGGCCGGCTGACTCGCTTCACGTCGAAGGACGGGCTCGCCTTCGATCACGTCAAGGCCATCTACGAGGACGCGCGCGGCGCCCTCTGGATCGGCGGCTACGGCGGCGTCTCACAATTGAAGGATGGCGCGTTTCACTCGCTCACCCGCGCCAACGGCCTGTCGTCCGATCGCGTCATCACGCTTCAGGGGGATGAGCGCGGCGTGATCTGGATTGGCACCTACGATGGCGGTCTCAACCGCCTCGAGGACGGCCGCCTGACGCGCTATACGCGCAAGGACGGCTTGTACGACGACACGGTCACGCGGATCCAGCCCGATTCGCGCGGCTTTTTCTGGATCGGCGGCGGGCGTGGCATCTTTCGGGTGAGGCGCGCCGAGCTCGACGCGTTTGCCGAGGGGCGCAGCGCGTCGATTACGTCCACGCCGTTCGGACCGGCCGATCCCCGTCGCCCGTTCGCGTGCACCGGCGGCTTCCAGCCCGCCGGCTTTCGTGCTCCCGACGGCATGCTCTGGTTCCCGACGTCGGACGGCATTGCCGTCATCGACCCGACGCTCGCCCCGGTCAACGAGACGGCGCCGCCGCTGATCATCGAGTCGTGTCAGCTCGATCGCGAGTCGGTCGACTGCCGCGGAGGGTTACGAATCGAGCCCCGTCAAGAGGTGGTCGAGATTGCCTACACCGGTCTGAGCTTCGCCAACCCCGAGCAGATGCGATTCCGCTACAAGCTGCAAGGGCTCGATCGCGAGTGGGTCGAGGCGGGCGACCGCCGCACCGCGTACTACTCGCATCTGCCGCCGGGACGTTACACGTTCACCGTGACCGGCGCGAACAGCGACGGCATCTGGAATCACAGCGGCGCAAGCCTCGCAATCACCGTCGTCCCGCCGTTCTGGCGGACGTGGTGGTTCACCGGGCTGGCCGGGCTGAGCGTCACCGCCTTGACGGCCGGACTCGTCTGGGGTGTGTGGACGTATCGCGTGGCGCAGTTCCGCCGCACCAGCGAGCTGCAGGAAGCGTTCGCGCGCCAGCTGATCACGTCGCAGGAGGCCGAGCGGGCGCGCATTGCCGGCGAGCTGCACGACAGCCTCGGCCAGCATCTCGTGATCATCCGCAATTGGTCGCAGCTCGGCGCCCAGCGGCTCGAGTCACGGGCGCCCGCGCGCGAGGAGCTCGACGTGATCACGACGACGGCCTCGCAGGCGATCGCCGAGGTGCGCGAGATCGCCTACAACCTCGGCCCCTATCATCTCGAGCGGCTCGGGCTCGCCGGGACGCTCACGGACATGATCCGCCGCGTCGCCGAGGCGTCGTCGATCAGCGTGACGAGCGACGTGGATCGGTACGACGGCGCGCTCTCGCGCGAGACGAAGATGAACCTGTATCGCATCGCCCAGGAAGCGCTGAACAACGTCATGAAGCATGCGCAGGCGACGACGCTGCATGTGGCGCTGAAACAGGAGGGCGCGAGGATCCGTCTGACGATCTCCGACAATGGTGTCGGGTTCGCTCCCGACGCCGCCGCGCGGACACGACACGGTGATGGCCCGGGCTTCGGCCTCATGAGCATCGCCCAGCGCGTTCGCCTGCTGCGCGGCACGCTGACCATTCGGTCCTCGCCCGGGCAGGGCACGACCGTGGATGTCGTGCTCGACAGCGCGCCACCGGACCTGCGGGAGCACGATCACCAACCAGCACCGAACGACACCAGGGAAGGGGGAGGGTCGAGATAACAGACCACGACCGGCGCGCGACTCGTGCGTTTCCACACAGGCCGAAACGTGCGGTCCCCGCTATTCCCGGGCTGCGACTGGCGTTCTATGCTCCCGGCATACGGAACGGGAGGGCCTGTGCACAAGGTCGAACGCGAGCCGCTTGCGATCGTCGGTATCGGATGTCGGTTCCCGGGCGGCGCGACGAGTCCCGACTCTCTCTGGCAACTCCTCCGGAACGGCATCGACGCGATCGGCGAAGTACCGGCCGACCGCTGGGATCACCGGCGGTTCTTCCACCCGGACGCAACGGTCCCGGGAAAAACGTACGCCCGACATGGCGGGTTCCTGACCGGGTCGCCGTACGACTTCGACGCGGCGTTCTTCGGGCTCTCGACTCGCGAGGCCGCCATCCTCGATCCGCAGCAGCGGCTGCTGCTCGAATCGGCCTGGGAAGCCCTCGAAGACGCGGGGCACGACATTCTGGCGCTGCGCCGTCGCCCGATTGGAGTCTTCGTCGGCGCATTCAGCCTCGACAACCTGATCGATCGCTTCGGCATCGTCAGCCGCGATCACCTCTCGGCGGCCAGCGCCACGAGCTCCTCGATGGTGATGCTGTCGAACCGGCTGTCGCACGCGTTCGACTTCACGGGGCCGAGCCTGTCGGTGGACACCGCGTGCTCCTCCTCGCTGGTGGCCGCCCACCTCGCATGCGCATCGGTGTGGTCCGGCGAGAGCGAGATGGCGCTCGCCGCCGGTGTCAACGTCATGTTGGCGCCCGAGGCCTACATCGCGATGGCCAAGGGCGGCTTCCTGTCGCGGCGGGGCCGGTGCGCCGCCTTCGACGAATCGGCAGATGGCTACGTGCGGGCGGAAGGCGCCGGGGTTGTCGTGATCAAGCCCTTGTCGGCGGCCCTCGCAGCCGGCGATCGTGTGTACGCATGCCTCCGGGCCATCGGCGTCAATCAGGACGGCCACACGCCGGGAATTGCCACGCCCAATCCCGACTCGCAGCGCGCGGTGATCCGGCAGGTGCTGCGCGAGGCCGGGGTGGATGCTCGCGAGATCAGATATGTGGAGGCGCATGGGCCCGGGACGCAGGCGGGCGATCCCGTGGAGGCCGAGTCGCTGGGACTCGAGCTGGGCGCCGGCCGCGATCCCCAGGAGAGATTGTGGGTGGGATCCATCAAGACGAGTATCGGGCATACCGAGGCGGCCGCCGGTATCGCCGGGCTGATCAAGACCGCCCTCGTGCTCCACCATCGCGAGGTCGCACCCAACCTGCATTTCCGTACGCCCAACCCACGTGTGCCGCTGGACGACCTCGGCCTCCGGGTCCCGGTGGATCGCCAGCCGCTGCCGCCGACCTCGACCGTGTACGCTGCAATCAACTCTTTCGGCTACGGCGGCACGAATGCCCACGCGATCCTCTGCACGCCGCCGGAGGCGCACGGGCCGACGCACCAGGATGATTCAGCCCTGCCGGCCGATATCGATCGGCTCTACCCGATCTCCGCGCGCGACGATACGGCGCTGGCGGCCGTCGCGCGATCGGTTGCCGACGCGACGGAGCGTCTTTCGCGCTGCGATATCGGGCACACGCTAGGCCTGCGGCGGGCGCATCACTCGGTGCGCGCCGCCGTGTGGGCGCGGTCGGCCTCAGGGCTCCGGGACGACCTTTGCGATCTCGACCGCGCGCGCACGGAAGGCCGGGCGAGCGTCGGTCGCGCCCCTGAGCATCCTCGACGGCTGCTCTTTCTCTACACCGGAATGGGTGCCCAATACGTCGGCATGGGACGTCAACTCTTTGCCGAACACCCCATCTTCCGCGCGGCGATCGAACGCTGTGACGGTGCCCTCGGCACGTTCGCTCGATCCTCGCTCGTCGAATTCTTTGGCGGTGCGCAGGAGTCCTCCTTTGGTACGCCGATCAGCGCCCCGGAGGAGGCCCAGGTACCGAACGTCGCGATGCAGATTGCGCTGACAGAGATGTGGCGATCGTTTGGCGTCGAGCCTCACGGAGTCATCGGCCACAGTGCCGGAGAGCTTGCTGCCGCGTGGGCCGCCGGGGCGCTGACCCTCGAAGACGCGATGCGCATCACCTACCAGAGGGGGATCTGGTTTCAGCGGGTTGCGCACCTGGGCTCGATGCTGGCGGTCGGTCTCGGGTCGGAGGCCGCCGAACCGCTGCTCGCCGGCCGCGGGGACGGGCTGGCCATCGGGGCGATCCTTGCGCCCGATTCCGTAATCATCGCTGGATCGCTGGACGCGCTGGCCGCGCTGGCCGCGGAGCTCACCGCGGCTGATGTGTTCCACCGGCGCCTTTACGTGGACGCGCCGTATCACCATGCGTACGTCGATCCGGTCGGGCGGGACATGCGCGAGGGCTTCGGCCGCGTGCGCGCGATGGCGCCGCGCCTGCCTCTCTACTCGCCGCTCCGCGGCGGACTGATCGCTGAGGCCTGTCAGGACGAGAACTACTGGTGGGCGAGCGCACGACAGGTCGCGAACTTCGAGGCGGCGATCACCGCGGCATTGAACGACGGATTCGATGCGGTGCTCGAGATCGGACCGAGCCGCCAAATGGCCGCCGCGGTCAAGAGCTGCGCCGGCGCGGCGAGCCGCTCTGTGTGGCTCGGCACCTCGGTCGTGCGTGGCGAACCAGAGTTGTCGGTGGTCCGTCGCACGCTGGCCGACATGTACGTGGAAGCCGTTCCGATCGACTGGTCCGTTCTACAACCGGACGGCTGCTTCGTACGGCTCCCCAGCTACCCTTGGCAACGCACGCGTCTGTGGCAGGAAGCGCCCGCCGCCAGGGCGACGCACGTGCTCGATTCCGGAGACGCGCTCCTTCACCAACAGCAGGACGCACCCTCGCCTGCCTGGCAAACGGATCTCTCGTCAGCAGTGTTTCCGTACCTCTTTCACCACGTCGTCGGGGGGGCGGCCCTGTTCCCGGGCGCCGGCTATCTCGCGGCAATGCTTGCCGCTTCGCGCGCGCTCGGTCGAGGCAACAGCCTCGAAGCGGTCCGATTCGAGCGTGCCCTTGCCCTCACCGAGACATCGAGCCTCCGCATCGACGTCGACGAGACCACTGGAGTCTGCACCGTCAGCGCACGGCCCGGCCGGGATGATGCGTGGCAGAGATACGCCAGCGGACGGGTTGCTCTCGCCCGCGCCCCGAGGACAGCTCGAGTCGATCTCGACGATGCGTGGCATCGGCGGCCGTCTCACATGACGGCAGAGGCCCTCTATCGGACGTTGGCCGAACGCGACCTTGCCTACGGACCGCTCTTCCAGGCCGTACGGGAGATCAAGTACGGCGCCGACGACGTCGTGGCCTCGATCGCCTTGCCTGAAGGCGTCGCCGAGGCGGGCGAGTTGCATCCAGTGCTGCTCGACGGCGCCTTCCAGGCTCTGGCAGCCGTCGCCTCATCGACGGTCACGCGTGGACCATGGGTGCCCGTGTCGGTCGACGAGATCAGGCTGCACGGCGCGTCCGGTCCGGAAGCATGGGCGATTGCGCGGGTGACGGATCGGACCCCGAGCAGCTTTACCGCGTCACTCTGTCTCTTCGACGCCACCGGCACCGTCACGGCGGAGGTAGACGGACTTCGCTGCCAGCGATTGCCGACCGCGGCGGATGCCGATCCTCTCGCGCGCATTGCGTTCGAAGACAGATGGGAGCGCTCGCCGACTCCGCCTGTGAGACGGATCGCCGTACAGGGCTGGCTGCTCGTCGACGGGCAAGACATCGCCGGGCAGTTGGCGGCGGAACTGGGGACCTACGGCCAGCAGTGCCGCATCCGGGCTGGCGGAGGCCTGGAGCCCGAGCGTGGCTTCAGAATCGATCACGTGGTGTGGATGTCGCCGTCGATTGACGGGGCCGACGCCGGGATCGCCATCAGCAGCCGGCTCCTCCACGTCGTGCAGGCGCTGGCGAAGTGGCCGGTCCCGCCGCGTCTGGTCATTGTGACCCGCGGCGCGTTCGGCGCGACGCCTCGGGCTGACCAGGCGAGCGTCTGGGGCCTGGGCCGGGTCGTCGCAACCGAGCATCCACAGCTCCACGCCACACTCGTCGATTGCGACGCTGACGAACAGGCGGCGATCTGGCTCGCCAGGGAACTGGTCTCCGACACGCTCGAACGGGAAGTGGCACTCGGGGCCGGCGGGCGCCAGGTTGCACGGCTTCAGGCGTGGTCCGCTCCGCCACAGGAGCCGGAGATGGTCGACGTCGGCACCGTCCCGGTGATGCTCCGTCTCGGTCGCGCCGGGCTCCAGGACTCGCTCGCGTGGCATGAATTCCGGCGGCGGGCCCCAGGACCGGGCGAGGTCGAGATCCGCGCGACCGCGGCCGCGATCAACTTCAAGGACGTCCTCAAGTCGATGAACCTGCTCTCGAGCGCATATCTCGAGCGGACGTTCTTCGGCGACACACTGGGCATGGAGACTGCCGGGATCGTGACCCGGTGCGGCGAGGAGGTGACCGCGTTTGTTCCGGGCGACGAAGTCGTGATGGTGGCACCGCACTTCGCGTCGTATCTCATCGCGCCGTCCGGCATCGGCGTGCGCCGGCCGACGTCGCTCCCGGCTGTCGAATCGCCGATCTTCACCAACTACGTCACCGCGTACTACGGGCTGGTCGACATCGCCCGTCTTCAGCCGAAGGAACGGGTGCTCGTCCACCTGGCCTCGGGCGGTGTGGGGCAGGCGGCGATCGCGATCGCGCGCATGGTCGGCGCCGAGGTGTTCGCGACCGCGGGGAGCGATGAGAAGCGCGACTACCTCCGACGGCAGGGAATCTCGCACGTCTTCGACTCCCGCTCGCTCGACTTCGCGGATCAGGTGATGGACGTCACCGGCGGCGCAGGCGTCGACGTGGTGCTCAACAGCCTCTCGGGGGAAGCGCTGCGCCGGAGCTGGGACATCCTCGCGTCGTACGGACGTTTCGTCGAGATCGGCAAGCGTGACATCGAAGACAACGCGCCGCTCTTCATGCGGCGGTTCGACGAGAATCGCAGCTTCGCAGCGGTCGACATCGATCGGATGGTGCGCGAGCGACCGGCGATGTTCCAGCGGATCCTGTCCGACGTCGAGCGGCTCTTCGCCGATGGACGCATCGGACCGCTGCCCGTCCAGGCGTTTCCTGCCTCGCAGGTGGTCGATGCATTCCGGCTGATGTCGCGCGCACGACACATCGGCAAAGTCGTGATCGACTTCCGCGATCAGCGCGTGCCCGCGGTGCGCCTCGCACGTCAGCGCGTACGTGCCGACCGGACCTACCTCGTGACCGGCGCCTTCGGCGGATTCGGTCGGGCGCTCGCGCGCTGGCTGGTCAGGGAAGGAGCGGGCACTCTGGTGCTCGTCGGACGGCGCGGCGCACAGTCGCCCGGAGCCGACAGCCTGGTCTCCGAGCTGACGGCGGCAGGGGCGCGGGTAGCCGTCCGCGCAGTGGACGTCGCGAACCTGGATGCGGTCCGCGCGCTCGTCGCCGACATCCGCCGGGACGGCCCGCCCCTGGCCGGCGTCTTCCATGCCGCAATGGTGCTCGACGACGAGTGGCTCTCGGCGCTCGACGCCCGGCGGTTCGACGCGGTGATGGCGCCGAAGGCCCTCGGCGCGTGGAACCTCCATACCTGCACGGTGGACGATCCGATCGAGCACTTCGTGCTGTTCTCGTCGGTCGCGCAGGTCCTCGGAAACGTCAGGCAGGGCGCGTACTGCGCGGCCAACGGGTTTCTCGACGGGCTCGCGCGCCGCAGGCGGGCCGACGGCCGGCCGGCGCTCGCGATTGCGTGGGGACTCATCGGCGACGCGGGCGTCGCGGCGCGGACCGACGGACTGGTGGCCCAGCTCGAACGTCTCGGCATTCGCGCCCTCACGACCACGCAGGCGCTCGCCGCACTGGGACCGTTGATGGACTGTGCGCCGGCCAGCCTGGCGATTGCCGATCTCGATTGGGCCGCCTGGGCCGCGCACGCCGGCCTCGGCACGACGCCGCGGTTCGGTCACGTCGTCAAGTCGTCGGCCGACGGGGATCGTTTGTCGATGTTCAGGCGCGAGCTGGCGGCGCAGCCGCCCGCAGACCGGGCGGCCGCGCTCGAATCGATGATCCGCGCCGATCTCGGGACCGTGCTGGGTACGCCGCCCGATCGCCTTCCCACGGATCGGTCGATCGAGAGCTTCGGCGTCGATTCGCTCATGGCGGTGGAGCTGGCGCTCGCGCTCGAGGAGCGCAGCGGGGTCAGGCTCTCGACTTCGCTGCTGATGCAGGGACCGACGATCTCAACGCTGGCCTCGCACCTCCTCGCGGAAGCGCTCGCAGTGAAACGGCTCGACGAGTCGGCGGTCGAGTCGCTGAGCGATGCCGAAACCGACGCGATGCTCGAACAACTGGCCGCATCCGGCGACCTGGATCTGAGCGCGGCGATATGAGCATTGATGCGGCCCGTCTGAGATCGCTGACGCCGTCGCAGAAGCGGCGGCTTCTGCAGAGCGCGCTGGCGACCCGCCAGCCGGCGCCGACGGCAAGCACCACGGCGACGGCTGCCGGGCCGCATCGCTGGATGGTCACCCTGGCGGCAAGGCCCGCCGCTCGCCGCCGTGTCATCTGCTTTCCGCACGGAGCGGGCGGACCGGCGGCGTTTCGCGACTGGCCGGACCTCTTGCCTCCGGACCTCGAGCCGCTGGCGGTGCAGCTTCCCGGTCGCGAGGCGCGCACCGATGAACCGGCGATCACCAGCCTCGACACGGCGGTGACGGCCATCGTCGATGCACTGGCGCCGGTGCTGGATCGGCCGTATGTCCTCTACGGCCAGTCGCTCGGCGGTGCGATCGCGTATGCGTCGGCCGTTGAGATCTTCGCACGCGGTCTCCGTCGACCTGACGTGCTCGTCGTTGCCTCCGCTGTGCCTCCGGGCCACGCTTTCGGTCCCCCCGCGGGCGCGTCCGACGACGAGTACCTCCGGTATGCCGCGGGGACGGACATGTATCGTTACGCCACCGACATGCAGGCGCGCAGCGCGCTGCTGCAGCGCGCCGGCGCCGATCGCGCGCTCTTGTCTGACTGGCCGGCACGTCGCACCACGACGCTCGACATGCCGATCACGGCGATTGTGGGGCGTGACGATGAAACGCTGAAGCCGTCGGCCCTGACGGCGTGGAGCCAATGCACGACCGGTGCGTTTGAGCTTCGGGTGGTGCCGGGTCCGCATCTCTTCCCCCTGACGGATCCGGCGGGCATCGTCGAGATCGTGTCGCACGCCTCCGGTAGCAGGCCCGCACGATCGGTCCTCGGACAGCCCGTTCACCGTCCGCCCCGGCGCGTCGGCCTCGGCCTCAGCCTGTTCTTCTTCTCACAGACCGAGGCCGCAGACGATCCCGACAAGTACGCGCTCTTCGATGCCGCCGTGCAGTTCGCGGATCGCTCGGGGTTCGATGCGGTATGGATGCCGGAGCGACACTTCCACCCGGTGGGTGGGCTGTTCCCGAACCCGTCGGTCCTCGCTGCCGGAGTCGCGGCGAGCACCCGACGGCTTCGCATCCGCTCCGGCAGCGTCGTCCTGCCGATGCACGACCCTGTTCGCGTCGCCGAGGAATGGTCCGTCGTCGACAACCTCTCGGGCGGCCGCGTCGATCTCGGCGTGGTCCCCGGGTGGAACCCGAACGACTACGCGCTCGCGCCCGAGGCGTACGCCAGTCGATGGCGCGTGCTCTTCGAACACCTCGACGTCGTGCGGCGCCTGTGGCGCGGGGAATCGATCGCGCGTGTCAACGGCGCGTCGGAGGAGGTGCAGGTCCGCCTGCACCCGCGGCCGATGCAGCCCGAGTTGCCGGTGTGGATCGCGACGTCGGCCAACGACGCCAGCTTCATCCGCGCGGGGGAGCTTGGGCTGAACGTGCTGACGGCGTTGCTCATCCAGCCAGTGGAGGCGTTCGCGCGCCGTGTGGCGCTCTATCGCCAGGCTCGAGCCAGGTACGGCCACGACCCCGACACCGGGACTGTCACGCTGATGGTCCAGGCGTGCGTCGGAGGTTCTGACGATGAGGTGCGCCGCATCGTGCGTGACCCATTCATCGCATACATGCACTCGGTGCAGAGCCTGTGGAAGGACACGGTCGAGTCGCTCCGCATGGACTCGGCCGCCGACCAGGATCGCCTCGTCGAGATGGTGTTCGAGCGCTACTTCCAGAAGAGCACGCTCTTCGGCGGGCTTGACACCTGTGTGGAGCGCGCGGGCGAGTTCGCGCGGGCGGGAGCGACCGAGATCGCCTGCATGATCGACTTCGGCCTGTCCTACGAGCAGACCATGGTCAACCTCGGGTGGATCGACCGCCTCCGCGAAGCGCTCGCGGCCCCATCTCTCCGACCAACACCGCCATGTTCATGAACGATCTGCGGGCGCTGACCCCGGAACAGAAACAGGCGCTGCTCAAGGCGGCGCTGCGCAAGCGGCCCTCTGCGGCCAACGCGCCTGACGGGTCCGCGCTGCCGGAGTACGCGCGTCAGAGCTACGACATGTTCATGGCGGGTGCGGACCCCGAGCTGAGCGAGATCACGCGATTCGAAGCCTGGGTCGAGAGCAGCAGAGCCGCGGGCCGCTACACCTTCGAGACGCCGCGCCGTACCGCGCAACGGCCAGAGAACACGCTGGTGCGCGAGAACGGCGAGGAGCTGCCGGTCATCAACATGGCGAGCTACAACTACCTGGGGTTCGGGTATCACCCGGATGTGATCCAGGCGGCCAAGGATGCCCTCGACCTCTACGGACTCGGCGTGTCCAGCTCGCCGATCGCCGGTGGCACAATCCTGCTGCACCAGGAGCTCGAGCAGGCGCTCGTGGACTTTCTCGGGCTGCCCGGCCGCGGCGCATCGCTCTTCACGACCGGCTACAACGTGAATACGGGAACGCTGTCCGCGATCATCAAGCCGGGCGGCCATATCGTGCTCGACGAGTCGGCGCATATGTCGCTCGTCGAGGGCGCGCAGCTGTCGCGCGGAAGCGTGCACACGTTCGCGCACAACGACCTCGACGATCTGGAGCGCGTGCTGCAGAACATCACCCGCGACGGTGCGAAGCGCATTGTCGTCTGCGCCGAAGGTGTCTACAGCTCCGACGGCGACTACGGCGACCTCGCGGGGATCACGCGGCTCGCCCGCTGTTACGGCGCGATGGTGCTGGTGGACGAAGCGCACTCGGTGCTGGTCGCGGGCCCGGGCGGCCGTGGCGTTGCGGCAGCCCAGGGCGTCCTCGAGCGGATCGACTTCTTCGTCATCACCTTCTCCAAGGGGCTCGGCGGGCTCGGCGGCGCGGTGATCACGCGGCGCGAGATCGCGCAGTACATCAACTGGTACGCGCGCTGCCGGCTGTTTTCGTGCGGGCTCGATCCGGCCGTCACCGGCGGCGTCCTGAAGGCGCTGCGACTCGGTGCCAGCCCCGAGGGAGAACGGCGCCGGGGCCGGATCCGGGAGCGTGCCGAGCAGCTGCGCGCGCGGCTCCGCGGCCGCGTGCAGCTCATCGACAGCGACAGCTGGATCGTGCCGGTCATCTATGGATCGGACCAGCGCACGCTCCTGCTTACTGACTACATGCAGCGTGCCGGCCTCGAGACGAGCATCGTCCAGTATCCGGCCGTGCCTCGCCATCTGTCGCGCATGCGGCTCTTCGTCACATCCGAGCACACCTCGGAGCAGATCGATCGCGCGGCCGGGATCATCATCGCCGCAGCCGAGACGTTCGGGTTCGCCGGCCCCGATGCCGGCGCCGGCCCGGTGCAGCGGCCGGAGAAGTTGGGTTGATCGGGGCGCAACCCGAGAGGCAGGAGCACAGCATGGTGAGATGGATGCGAACGACGCGTGTGCGCAACGGGAAGGGCGCAAAAGCGCTCGAGGTCGGGAAGCAACTGGCGGCCTTTGCCGGCCAGCGATTCGGACTGCAGGTCCAGGTGTTCTACGACGCGGCCGGTGCGGGCAGCCGCATCGTGTGGATGGCCGACCTGCCCGACATGGGAGCGGCCGAGACGCTTTTGCGGACCCTCATGAGTAGTCCGGACTATCTCGCCATGGCCGACGACCCCAGCGTGTCCCAGCTCTGGATCGATGGCACGAGTGAGGATGCCTTCCTGATGGGATGGTGACGGGGAGCGCCGCAGATGGCTGAGGAGCGCGACGGCTCGGCAGACGCCGGCGGAGACCGCGAATTGTTCGCGATGGCCCGGCAGGCGTGCTGGCGGATGCCGCCACGGGAGGTGGTGTGAAGCACGTGGTCTCGATCAGCCTGGGCTCGCCGGCCCGGGATCACGCGGTCGAGATCCGGCTGCTCGGCGAACGATTCCGCGTCGAGCGCCGCGGCACCAATGGCGACCTGGCGCGCGCAATCGCGCTCTACCGTGAGCTGGATGGCACCGTCGATGCGTTCGGGGTCGGCGGCATCGAGTTCTATCTCCCGGTCGCGAATCGGCGCTACTACTGGCGCGACGCGAAGCGGATCCGGGCGGCGGTCCAGCGCAGCAAGATCGGGGATGGTAATGGCGTCCGGCCGATTCTGGCGCGGCGGGCCGTCGCCGCGCTCGAGCGCCACCTTCGCGAGCAGGGCCACGCGCTGCGCGATATGACCGCGCTCAAGACCACGGCCGTGGCCCGCTACTTTTTGGCACAGGCACTGATCGACGCCGGTTGCGACGTCGTCCTCGGCGACTTCATGTTCACACTCGGCCTGCCGCTGCCGGTGAAGTCGCTGGCTACGGCCCGGGTGCTGGCGCGGGGCCTGCTGCCGGCCGTCACCCAGCTCCCGTATCGCTGGCTCTACACGCTCGGCGAGGAGCAGGTACGGCCGCCGAGTGGCAAGTGGGCGTCTCATTACGCGCGCGCCCGGATCATCGCGGGCGACTACCTTCAGATTCGCGAGCACATGCCGGCGGATCTGGGCGGCAAGATCGTGATCACCAACACCACGACCGCGCGTGACGTCGAGGATCTCCGCCAGCGCGGCGTGTGGTTGCTGGTCACCGAGACACCACGCCTGAACGGCCGTACGTTTGGCAGCAATGTGGTGGAGGGCATGCTTCTGGCGCTCCTCGACAAGCCGCAAGAGGATGTCACGCCGGAGGATTTCGAGGCGCTCATCGAGCGGATTCCTCTCGAGCCCGCACTCGAGGTGCTGAACGCCCCCGCGGTCGGGGGCGAGACGCATCCCGACGACCGCAGTCATCATCGACAACGCCGGTTCGTCAATCCCTGGCCCGCTCCGCCCCGCGCCAGGGTCCTCACGCAGATTCGCTACGTCAGCTCACGGCTCTCCCGGTTCATGCTCCGCGGCGGCAACGGCCTCACCGGGCTCCCCGACGTCGTGGCACCGGCGACTCCGGCAGTCGCCGGCGCCGACACCGTGACCTGGGTAGGGCAGTCGACGGTGCTGGTGCGACATTCAGGCCGTGCGGTGCTGACCGACCCACACTGGTCGCCCCGTGCCGGTCCATGGTCCTTTGGGCCGAAGCGACTGCGCCCGCCCGGCCTGCCGTTCGATGCGCTTCCGCCCATCGACGTGGTGCTGATTTCGCACGACCACTTCGATCACCTCGACGCTTGCACCGTGCGCCGGCTTCGGGCTGCTCATCGGGCGACGTTCGTGGTGCCGCTCGGAGTCGGTTCGTGGCTGCGAGGGCTCGACATCCGGACTGACGTCGTCGAGCTGGACTGGTGGCAATCGGCACGTGTGCACGGACTGGACGTCACGTGCACACCGGCCCAGCACTACGGCCAGCGAAGCCCGTGGGACGTCAACCGCCGTCTGTGGTGCGGCTGGAGCGTGAAGGGCGGGGGACGCACGTGGCTATTCACCGGCGACACCGGCTACGCGTCGGACGTATTTCGGACCATCGGCGAGCGGCTCGGGCCCTTCGACTTCGCGGCGATTCCGATCGGCACCTACGACCCGCCGGCAATGATGCAACCCAGTCATTGCGCCCCCGAGCAGGCGCTCGCCATCGCACGTGAAGTTGGAGCGCGGCGCATGCTGGCCGTTCATTGGGGCACGTTCGACCTCTCGGACGAGCCGTCCGGCGAACCGCCGGTGCGGCTGCGTGCGGAGGCGGCGCGAGTGGGGATGCACGACGATGCGGTCTGGGTGTTCGGTCTCGGAGAGACGCGCGCGTGGTGAGCGAATCCGCGGAAAGGAGTGGACGATGTTGAATCAGCACAAGGCGTTGGTGCGGCGGTTTTTCGACGAGGCATATAACGGGCGGAATCGCGGATTCTTTCAGGAGGTGTATGCCGAGGGGGCCAATCCTGACGCCGCCGCCCACGGGGGACTCCCAGGGGTCGCCGGCGCGGAGCGATACCTCGAGACGTTCCTCACGGCATTTCCCGATTTGCACGTGGAGATTCTCGATCTCGTTGCCGAATTCGACGTAGTGTGCTGCCGCTACATCGGCCGCGGTACCCACACCGGGCCTCTGCTCCACCTGCCGCCGACCGGGCGGGCCGCGGAGATGGAAGGATTGGCCTACTTCAGGTTCGAACAGGGCCGCATCGTGGAATCGGTGAACCGCTATGACGCGGTCGGCCTCGCCCAGCAGCTCGGCCTGTTGCCGCCGCTCGTATGACGCTGAGAGATCCGACCAATGTATCTCGAGATGGCACTCCGGTGACGCTTCCGGAGAAGTCGGGATGAGCCGCGCGCTTGACGGCCGCACCTGTGTGATCACCGGTGGTACGTTCGGCATCGGACGGGCGGTGGCGCTGGCGCTCGCCAGGGAGGGCGCATCGCTCGTGCTCGTCGGCCGCAGCGCTGCACATGCTGACGACACGGTCGCAGCGGTGCGACGCGCCGGCGCGCGATCTGCGGAGCGGCTTCTGGGCGACCTGTCCTCGCAGCAGGAGGTGCGCCGGATTGCCGCAGAGATCCGCGACCGCTACGAATGCGTGCACGCGCTCGTGAACAACGCCGGCGGCCTGTTCCTGTGGCCGGCCGACAGCGCGGACGGGATCGAGATGACGTGGGCACTCAACCACCTCTCGTACTTCCTGCTGACCAATCTGTTGCTCGACACACTGCGGCAGAGCGCGCCCGCCCGGATCGTCAACGTCGCGTCGGAGGCGCACGCGCGTGGCCGGATCGACTTCGACGATCCCGGCCGCGTGCGCGGCGCCGCCGCGTACTACCAGTCGAAGCTCGCCAACGTCCTGTTCACGCGCGAGCTGAATCGACGGTTACTCGACACAGGTGTGACCGCCAACGCGGTGCATCCAGGAAGCGTCGCGAGCGGCTTCGGTTTCAACAACGGGTGGGTCTGGCGCATCGCGCGCCCATTCGTGCAGCGCGGTGCCGTTCGGCCGGAAGCCGCCGCGCCCAGCGTGGCGCGGCTCGTCATCGATCCGGCGCTCGCGCAGGTCAGCGGCCGCTATTTCGACGTCATGCACGACGCGCCGCCGGCGCCGCACGCGCTCGATGACGAGGTCGGCCAGCGGCTGTGGACGTTGAGCGCTCGCATGACGGCGTTGCCCGACGGGTGCACACAGTGGAGCGGAAGTAGAGAGGCAGGAAAAGCGCCATGACAACGGCCACAGGTACCGCGCCGGCGACGATCGCAGGTCAGGCCATGACAGCTGGCGCGGCCGCCGACCACAAATGGGCGATGGCCGGGTTGCAGGATCTGCATAAGCCGTCGCCCTGGATCTATTGGAGCGACCTGCTGGCGTCGGCGGCCGCAGGATGGGGAGCTTTCGCGATTGCCGGTCTGTCCGCGGACCTCCTGACGACCGCGGTCGCGGCGGCGCTGGCGGCCATGCTGCTGTACCGCGCGCATCTTTTCATCCACGAACTGAGCCACGCCGCGTGGACGATCACCGGTTTCCATCACGTCTGGAACGCGGTGGCGGGCTTTCCGCTCCTGGTTCCGTCGTGCTTTGCCGTTGGCGTCCACCGATTCCATCATCTGCCGAACACCTACGGCACGGCGGACGATCCGGAGTACTTGCCGTTCGGCCGTTCGCGGGCTCTGATCGCGCGCTTCGTCGGGCTGACTCTCGTGTTTCCGCCGCTGATGGCGTTGCGCTATCTGATTGCCGGTCCCATCGGCCTGCTGGTTCCGCCGCTGCAGCGGTACCTGGAGCGCCACGCGAGCTCCCTGGCCATGAACCGCGCCTTCGTCAGGCAGGTAGGGCCCGCCGAGCACCGTTCGATGGTGCGACAGCAGTGCGGAATGATTTTGTTCTGGGCACCGGTCGTGGCGCTGCTGTGGACCGGGAAGTTGCCGCTGCGCATCATCGTCGTGTGGCTCGTGGTGGCGACCGGTGTGTCAGTCGTCAATGCGGTCCGCACGCTGGCGGCGCACACGTATGCAGGTGATGGGTCGATCGTCGATCGGGAGGGTCAGCGAGCCGATTCCATCGACATCCCTGGTGGTTGGTGGACGACGCTCTGGGCGCCGGTCGGCCATCGCTACCACGCGCTGCATCACTACGCCCCCGGTCTGCCGTACCACAATCTCGGCGTCGCCTATCGCCGCCTGACCGCGGGATCCGTATCCGGTGAACGCACATGGCGAGACGTGACCAGCCCGAGCCTGGCGGTGGCGCTCGCGCGGCTGTGGTCGAGGGCCGGCGCCGCCCGGCGCCCGCCGTCATGAGGCCCGCGGTCGCGGCGTTCGACTTCGACGGCACGCTGACGTCACGCGACACGATCTGGCCGTTTCTGCGCGCGTCCGTCGGGCGCGGCGCGCTCGCGAGCCGGCTCCCGCTCGCGCTGCCCGTGCTGTGCGCGCGAGGCGTTGGTCTCCTCGACGCGACGCCGACCAAGGCGTGGCTGTTCCGTCTGTACCTTCGCGGCCGGCGCGCGAGTGACGTCCGGGCCGCGGCGGAGCGCTTCGCCAGATCCGAGCTGCCGTCACTGCTGCGCGCGGATGCGCTCGCACGACTCCGATGGCATCAGGCGAGGGGCGATCGTTGCGTCGTCGTCAGCGCGTCCCCCGAGCTGTACGTTGGATGCTGGGCGGCGGGTGCAGGGATCGAGGCGATCGGCACGCGGCTCGAAGTCGACGCAGCAGGCCTGCTGACCGGCCGATACGACGGGCGCTGCTGCGACGGAGAGGAGAAGGCGCGGCGGCTACGCGAACTGCTCGGCCGCCACGACGGCGAGCTGTTCGCGTACGGCGATTCGCGCGGCGACCATGCGCTCCTGGCCATGGCGCAGCACGCGTACTGGCGGATGATGCCGCCGGCAGGCCAGAGTCCGTGCGAGCCCGGGCCAGGGCGCGTCGACATGATCGTGTAGCCCGCCAGGGCCGGCGTATGATTGACCGATGAGCGGTGAGATACGGATCCTGATCGCCGACGATCACCCGGTCCTGCGGGCGGGCCTTCGTCAGGTGATCGAAGGCGACCGGTCGCTCCGGGTCGTCGCCGAAGCCGCCGACGGCCCCTCGGCGCTCGAACAAATCGAGGCGCTTCGTCCCGATGTCGCCGTGCTCGACATCGACATGCCCGGTTGCGACGGCTTCAGCGTCCTGCGCGAGATGCAGAAGCGCCGGCTGGCGTCCAGCGTGATCTTCCTGACGCTGCACGCCGGCGAATCGCTGTTCAACGAAGCGATCGACCTCGGCGCCAGAGGCTACATCCTCAAGGACAGCGCCCTCGCCGGCATTGTCGACGGCGTCAGGGCGGTGGCCAACGGCCACCACTACGTCACGCCGGAGCTGACGACGTTCCTGATTCGGCATCGCACCAGAGCCGACGCACTCTCGGCGCGCCAACCGGGTCTTGCGTTGCTGACCCCGACGGAGCGCCGGATTCTTCGGCTGATCGCGACCGGACAGTCGAGCAAGGAGATCTCCGACGCGCTCTTCGTCCATTACCGCACCGTCGAGAACCATCGCGTGAACATCGCGCAGAAGCTGGGCCTCAGCGGTCACAATGCCGTCCTGAAGTTCGCGCTCGAACACAAGACCGAGGTCTAGCTCGTCAGGGGCGCCGTGCGTTTCCGCACGGGCAGATCATGCGGTGGCCGCTATTCCTTCTTCCTGACCCATGAGCGGAGACTGTAGTCGATGTCGTACGACGACGCGAGCCTGCGGTGAAGATCCTGATCGTGGAGGACAACGCTGCCGTCCGGCGGCTGATCGCCAGCGTTCTCGCACCGCTGGCCTCCACCATCGCCGAATGCAGCGACGGCGGGGATGCGCTCATCGCCTACGAGACCTATCGGCCCGACGTGGTATTGATGGACATCGCGATGCAGCGCCGCGACGGCCTGGCCGCCACGGCCGCGATCCTCGCCGTCGATCCGGCGGCCCGGGTCGTGATCGTCACCAATTACGCCGACCCTGGCCTGCGCGAGGCGGCGACGCGTGCCGGAGCGTGCGGCTACCTGCTGAAGGAGCATCTCACCGACCTGCCGGCAGTTCTCACCCGGCTGGCGGTGGGCGGCCCCCAGGGTTCGGACGCCGCGAGCGAGTGACCACCGGATCGCGTGCTGCTCTACATCAGGATCATGGCGCGTCATTTCTTCGGCACAGCGCTCGGCGGCAGCAAGTCGTTCAACCGCAGGTACGACGCAGCGGTGGAGTAGTGATCGGCCCAGTCGACGAGGATGGTCACGAGCGCGGCCCCGCGGCTCATGCCGGTCTTCTGGCCGAACAGGCTCGCTTCCTCGGCGAGTGCCGAGTCCTGGAGCTTCGCGAATCCCTCGGTGCAGTAGTCGAACGACTTCTTCATCGCCGCGACCAGTGCATCTTTCCCGTCGGAGCCCGCGATCTTTTTGATTTCCGGCGGGCTCATCGGGGCTGGCGTGGCCGACGTGGCAGCGCACAGAAAGATGTTCGTCTGGATGACGTGCGCGATCAGATCACCGAAGGTCATCTGTGCCGGTGTCGGCCGATAGGAGTATTTGTCGGCAGGCAGCAGTTCCGCGGCGGCGATGAGGTGTTTGGGCTCGCGGGCCAGGCGCGCGCGGGCTGCATCCGAGACCGGATTGGTTGAGGGCGTGAACGCCGGTTGCTGAAGTGCCGCGCCCTCGGCGGCGAGCATGAGAGCGAGAGCGATCGTGGCGGACATCATCACGTCGAACCTCCTGTGCGGAAAAGAGGGCCCGGGTCGCAATCTTCATACAACGTAGTTCGAGTGCGAGCCGTTCCACCATTCTTCCGGGCAGCGCTCCCATCGGTTTGATGGTGGCTCTCTGCCGGCACGTGGGCGACACACGGTCATTGACGATGTCGATGGGGGTGCGCCTCCTTCGCAGGCTTCTCTCGCGTAGTCGCGACGGGTTCCTCGATCTTCATGTCCGCTTCCGTGAACGTGGGCGCTTTCCGAATGAATGCGACCAGCTTCCACGTGTCCTCGGGCGAGTGCTCTGCCTTCCACGACGGCATCCCAGTCCATCGGATGCCATTCTGAATGATGTAGAACAGCGCCCCGTCACTACGACGCTGAACCTGAGTGGAAGTCAGGTCGGGCACCTTCGGGTACATGTTGGCGCCTATGCCAGTGTTGCCCTTCGCGTCGCGACCGTGGCAGACCGCGCAGTGATCCAGGTAATGGTCTCGGGCCTCGCGCCAGACGTCGGCCTGTCCGCCGAGCGGATTCTGTTGTCGATCGGCCTCAGCCGGAATCGCGAGACGGACGAGCCGCGCCGCCATTGACCGCTCCAGCCGGCCCGGCTCGGTATCGGCCGACAGGCCGCCACCTCGAACGACCATGAATGCGGCCGTGGCAGCCGCGATCGCAAGCAGAAGAATGGTGATCATGGCGTCGCGCAGAAACCGCATCGTTTTTCCCTCTCTTTCAACGCCGGGGCGATTCCGCCACCAGCATCAGGCAAAGGACGTTCCGCGCAGCAGCCGGCACAGGTTGTGCTCGGATTTGCGAGGACCTCTGTGGTCCAAGTTCCGACGTCGAATTCCTGGAGGGTTTCAGATGAAGACGAACATCGTCTCCACCAGTGTGTTTGTCACTGTGTTCGGTATCACAACACTTGGCGTAGTAGCAGCGCAGTCAAGCTATCCCCAGGCCGACAAACAGAAACCTGCGGCTCAGGCCGACAAGGAGAAACCTAACGCCGCCAAGCCTCACACCATGACGGGTTGCCTGGAAAAAGGAGCGGACGCCACGATGTTCACGCTCACCAACGTGGAAGAAGCGGGTCCGAAAACCGTCGAGCTTCATGCCGATGCGAGCAAGAAGCTCGCAGCTCATGTGGGTCACAAGATCGTCGTCACAGGGACTGAGATCGATCCGGCGACGCTGAAGAAAGGGACGGCTGGGAAGTCTGAGCCCGGCGCGACGGCCACGCCGGGTGCGGTGGAGCATCACGTGCAGGTCAATTCGCTCAAGATGATTTCTGAAACCTGTAAGTAAGGGTGCGGAGTTGACGTGACAGTCGAAGACGGCGGGCCGATTCTTCGCCCTGCATCGCGAAGGTGGATCGGGTTTCTTCGTCTTCGATTGTCGGCCGTCGTGAAAGCGAACGTGCGGCGGATTCACCACCCGCCGCTGTCGAGACCTCGCGACGACCCGCCCTGACTGACAAACGGCAGACAATCCGCTGCTAGAATCGCAGCGGAGACGACATGAGATTTGCCGCGTTGCTCGTCGCGCTCTTCAGCATCGTCGTTGGCATCGTGGGCATCATTTCCCCTGACTACGGGACGATGGTTCGCCGACAGTACTTCTCGTCGCCGGTGACGCTCTATCCCGCAGTCGCCCTTCGCCTGGTCATGGGTCTCGTCGTGATACTGGCCGCTGGCGCTTCACGTGCACCGAAGATCATGCGCACGTTGGGAGTCGTGATGTGCCTGCAGGCAGTGACCGCGACGGTCCTGGGGCCCGATCGTGCGCGAGCGGTGTTGGAATGGGAGACGATGCAGGGCACTGCGATCCTGCGTGTCGGGGCCGCAGTGGCTCTGGCCGCTGGGGCGTTCATGGGGTTCGCACTGACCGGCTCAGGTCCTACGGACGCACACTAGCCACACTCAGGGCTAGTGGCACGACATCTCCAGGGTTGGATCCGATTGAAGCGCTTCGATACGACTGAAGTAAGGACGAGGCGCCTGGCGCAGCGGCTTCTCACTACCGCTTGCTATCCTGGCTGAGTTTGAGTATGACAGCGTCCCTGCGTTCGAGCGCTCTTGCAAACCGTTCGGCCGGAGTGAGGTGTGCGAAGGGGTCTTCGGTGACGTCGACTGGAGCACCGTCACCCGAGGGCGGATTCGCAACCGCCTGCGCTGTTCCGCTGTCGGCAGGGTTGGACCTCACCGCGCGAGGGTTGCCGACTCGATTGTCGCGTGGGTTGTCACGGCGCGTATCTGTATCGTCCATGAATTCTCGATCTCCTCTGCACGCTGCCGAAGTAATCCGGCCTGGTTTCCCTCATCGACACAACGACGCGAACCGCCAGTGCATTCGCCGTTCCCGACGCTCGACGGCCGCCAATCGGGAAAAACGTCGGCTTTCTAACGATGTTCTCTCTGTCTTCGCACCAGTGATGGCGACCGAATGTCACCTGCCGTCCCGATGCACGAGGCCCGTTTGGTGCAGTGTCTCGACCCGGTGGGGGTGGAGCTTCTCGTCGGGGCGCGACTTGCAGGCCCAGCCGTCGATCACCGGAGCGCTCAAAGCTCAGAAGTGGCTGCGTTGGCTCTCATGCACCGTTCAGGCGATCCCAATGACGATGCCGGTGACGCTTCCCGATCATCGGGATACGCCGGATCGCCAGCAGGGTCAGAAACCAGAGGACGTAGATGATTATACCGGTGACCGTCACGATGCCGCCGATCACAACGAGGCCGCCGAAGAGGACCTGAAGCATCTCCACGTTTGGCGGTCACTTGGAAGAAGCCAGCCTCACCGCTCCGATGACATTCGTCAGTTCTTCAAGAGGACCTTCGGATCGACCCGCGCCGCCTGCCGTGCGGGCTGCCAGGTTGCGATGAGCGCTCGCAGAGTTGTTGCGAAACCATTGCAGCAATATGTCATGGCTCGGCGGAGTCTCCGGTCACCTACAGTGTGGAAGTCACACACCCATGATCGTTCGCCCCGCCTCAGTGGGGATTTCGGCGCGACCATCACGGCAGACAACCCGTTTTAGCCATTGGCTGTTCACGCGCTCGAAGACGCGAGGTAGCCGAGTCCCATCCGGTCGAGAAGCGATCTGAATCTGGGATCCTCCCGAACCGGATCGAACTCGACGGCGGCTGTAATCAGGATGAGCGACCCGTCGCGCTGCTCGAACGCGCGCTCCAGGCATTGGAAAACACCGTCGAGATTGCCCACGCCAAGGTGAACGAGGGCTGTCCACATCGGCGAGACATAGCTGTCCCCGGCACGCGCGGTCAGTTCGCGGAGGTGCTCCTTCGCCCGGTCGATGTGGCCCGAACGGCCGTACGCGTAGCCGAGAACGCCCACATTGTTGGCCGACCGGCCGCCCAGCGCCATCGCCCGGTCGTACTCCGCGAATGCCCGATCGTACTGGCCCAGTTCGGTCCACGCATCACCGAGCGCGTAATGCGCGAACGCGAAGGCGGGCTCCAGCTCGAGCACCTTCTGAAACTGCGCGATTGCGCGGTCGGAGTCGTGATGGAAGCGGTGCACGTAACCGATGAGCGTCTTCAGCTGAAGATCCAGCGGATCCAGCCGCTCGGCCTCTTCCAGCTCGCGGAGCGCGTCGTCGAAGCGCCGCTCGAGCAGCGCGAGCCGCCAGGCGTTCCAGAGATGGGCCGCCGCCGACCCGGGACCGAGTTGAAGGGCCCTGGTGAGCCCATCGCGCGCGCCGTTGCGGTCCCAGTCGTGGTTCATGGCGATCAGGCCGCGCATCCTGTGCGCATCGGCAAGATCGGGATCGTGTTCGAGCGCCCTGTCCACGGCCGATCGTGCCTCCGCCACCGCATCGCTTGCGGCCAGGACCCCCAGACCCGAGTACAGCCAGTTCAGACCCTCCGCCAGCGCCGCGTACGCAGGAGCGAAGCGGGAGTCGTGAGCGATCGAGTCGCGGAAATCGGCCGTCGCCTGGCGCATCGAGTCGTGTGTCCATTTGTTCAGCGCGTACATTCCTTTCAGGTACAGGTCGTGCGCGGTGACGTCAATCGAGATCCTCGCCGCCCTCGATCTGCCGGCGAGCTCCAGCCGGAGTTCCTTGACGATGGTGGAGGCAATTTCGTCCTGAATGGCAAAGACGTCCGACAGCTCACGATCGAACCGCTGCGCCCAGATTTGGTGTCCGCCTTCGGCATCGACGAGCTGCGCCGCGACCCGCACGCGATCGGCAGCGCTGCGAACGCTGCCTTCCAGGGCCGTTCCGACCCGCAACCTCCTGCCGATCTCGGTGACGTCCAGGTCCTGGCCCCTGAAGGCGAAGGCCGACGTGCGGGAAATCACGCGCAAGCCGGGAACGCTGGCCAGAGTGTTGATGATTTCCTCGGTGATGCCGTGACAGAAGTACTCGTGATCGTGCAACGGGCTCAGATCGGCAAACGGGAGCACGACGATCGACGACAGTCGGGTGCGTTCGTCTCGGAGGGTTGCCGGAATCGCGCGTTCGGCAGCCGCCGGATCGATGCGCTTTAACGCTTCCAACAGTTCGTCCGCCGTACAGTGGCGGCGCTCGGGGTCCTTCTCGAGGGCCTTGTCGATGACCGCCGCGAGAGACTGGGGCAGTGACGGATTCAAGGTCAGGGGGGATGCGGGCTGCCGGTTCAGGAGCCGATCGAAAACCGCGGCGGGTGTGCCGCCGGCGAACGGCGCTTTCCCGGTCGCCATCTCGAACAGGATGACCCCCAGCGCGAAAATGTCGCTGCGCGCGTCGAGCGGCTTGCCGAGCGCCTGTTCGGGTGACATGTAGCCGATCGTCCCGACGGCGATCCCGAGCGAGAGGTCGGTCGCCGTCAGGCCAGCTTCCGCGTTCCACCTGTCACCCGGCCTGAAGAACTTCGCCACCCCGAAGTCGAGGATCTTGACGCGGTCGTCGTCGGTAATCATCACGTTGGCCGGCTTCAGATCGCGGTGCAGCACTCCCGCGGCGTGGGCGCTCGCCAGCCCCTCGGTGATTCCGCGGGCGATCGAGAGCGTGCGCGGAACGGCAAACGGTGCCTGCGCGTCCAGGAACTGCCGGAGGCTCCGCCCCGACACGAGCTCCATCGTGATGAACGTCAGGCCATCAGCATCTTCCACCGAATAGATGTGGACGATACCGGGGTGATTGAGGGCGGCGGCGGCCCTGGCTTCCCTGCGGAAGAGCCCGAGGCGATCCACCGAGGCCGGGTCATCCTGCCGGGGCAGCTTGAGCGCGACGCGTCGATCGAGCTTCGTGTCGTGGGCGACGAACACGTCGCCCATGCCGCCGCTGCCCAGGCGCTCGAGAAGAAGGTAATGCGCCAGCTGTTTGCCGATCACGGTCACAATCCGGGCTTCTGGGGGAGGCGTCCGTCCTCAGACCGTCATGGGAGGAAACGCGCTCTGCCCACACTTGCAGCGTCCGGCTTCGGGAGTGCCGCGGTGCCAGCTACGCGTCCGGCATTTCGGGCAGTACCACGTTTCATCCAGCGCAGCGATGCGCTCCAGCGCGGCCTTGACTTCGCCCGCTCCGGGTCGGCCGCGGCTGCCATGCGCCGCCACGTTGAGCGTCGCTCCGACGTCCGCCTCGAGGTTCTTGAAGAGCGGCTCGAGCCTGTCCAACACAGGCTTGGCCCGCTCCTTCAGCGTACGACGCACCCCTTTGAAGAGCTCGCCGATCTCCCGCTTGTCGTTGGCCTGGCCCCGCCGGAACGGGAGCGGCGCCCAGAGCGCTTCACAGACTTCCTGCAACAGCTCTTCGAGGGCCCGCCGCGCTTTGGTCGCGGCCCCCTGAACGTCGCCGTTCTCGAGCCGCTCCTGCGCGCCGCGGAGAATCCCCGTCGTTTCATAGTGCGTGGTCCGCGGGCCCGAGGCGTAGCTCCACGACGTGAATTCGAGCTTGCGCCATGACGGCGCCCGGCGGCTCAAATGCTCGTAGAACTGCTGATCATGCGTCAGGACGATCAGCTGCCAGTCGGCGAACCCGTCGGCGAGCAGTTCCGCCAGCCGTCCGCGGTGTTCGACATCGAAGCTGTTGATCACGTCGTCGAGCAGGAGGAACCCGATCCGCTCGTTGAAGCTTTCGGCCATGGCGAGGAACAGCGCTATCGCGAGCGAATTCAGGTGCGACTCGCTGAGCACGCCGTGCGGCGGCCGCTGACGCGATCCGTAGAACTCGATCGCCAGCTCGAGGCCCTTCGCCGTCCACGGCTCGATGCTCACCGAATCGAGATCCTCTCCCGGATGCAGTGCCGAGTAGATCTGAGCCACGCGTCGGCTGATCCGCTTCAGCAGCTCTGAGAGATCTTCCTTCTGTCGCTCCTGATAGGCATCGAACACACGTTCGGCGAGATCCAGCGCACGTCGGGCCCGAACGGCCTTCTGCTCGGCCACACGCCAGGCGTTCACCTGCTGGCACAACGCGGCGAGCATGACGAGCTGCGTGTCGCGTGTGCTGGGTTTCGGCGGCGAAACCTTCCGCGCCAGTCCGGCGGCGGCGCGGTCCCACTTGCGGATCTCCGACCCCGCTCTCGTGATCTCCTCAGCATCAATCGATGCCAGCGCCGCCACGTTGTTCCTGATGGCAGTCAGCGAAAGGCCCGGAAGCGGAGGCAGATCGAGATCAACCAATCGGGCCCGCTGGCGGATCGCGACACGCCTGGTGTGGGCTGCCTCGAGATCATCAGCCTGCTGGACGACCGGGTCGCGGAACCGCTCGAGGTCGCGTGACGCCTCCATGACTTCCACGAGCGCGCGTTCGATTGTTCGTGCGAGGGTCTTGCTGTCCACGGCCTGGCCACACAACGGGCAATGTCCCCGGTCGGTCAATCCCGTGTCGAACAGGCGTTTGGCCTCGCGCACCAGCGACGCGCGCGGAAGGAGGCTCGCCCGTCCCGAGGCCGCCAGATCGTTCCACGCTTCGATGGCCCGCCGATCGAAAGCTGGCGGGCTCAATGTCTTGATCTCGGCCAGCAGCTCCTCGAGGTCGGAGCCGTCGGGCACGCGTGTGCTGGCGCCAACCGCTGCCGTGAGCCAGGAGGGATCGACTACTTGATCCAGCGACTGAGGAGGCTCGACCCCCAACACGCCGCAAAAGTCCTGGAGGTTCGCGAGAACCGTGCCGTGACTGACCTCGCCCGACCCGGACACCAGGGCGCGCTGGTAGGTCTTCACTTCTTCGTCGAGGGTCTTGGCTTTCTTCCGAAGGTCATTTCGTGCCCGCTGAAGGTCCTCCCGGAGGCGTTCAATGGCATCCAGGCCGAGGATTTCGACCAGGGCCTTCCATTTCTCCGTCTTGGTCTTGTTGATGAAGTCGGCCAGCGTCCGGCCGCGAAGGAGGAAGGTTTCGCGACGAATCTCCTGGAAGGTCTCCGCGCTTCGCTCGTCCGGAAGGACGACCGTGCCGCCGAGCGAGCCGTTCGTCAGGACTTCGACGGAAGTGATGCCGTCAGGCTCGCCGCCGACATAGCGCACGGCATGCTGTCGTCCCTCATGTGAGAGGAAATCGATCTCCCCTGTGAAGTACCACTCGAGCGCATCGGCAATGGTGCTCTTTCCGGTGCCGTTGTCACCGTACACGACGATGCTCTCGCCGTCGCCGAACTCCACGGTCATCTCGCCCGGGACGCCGCGGAAGGCGCGCATGGCAAGCCGCTGAATCTTTTCACTCGCTGGCGGCATGCTCGAACAGTTCTCTAATCGCTTGTGCCCGATCCGTGGTGTCGTTCTTCAGCACCTCCTCGAGACGCTGAATGAGGTCAGGTGGAAGGCCCTCCACCGTTTCGAGCAGCGCTCGAAGGAATTCCTCTGCGCTCGGCCGATGCATCGAGAGCTCTCCTCGCGATGAAAGAAACGATCAATTGGAACGAGCGGTCGTCAGCCCGAGATCGTGACATAGGTCTCTACGCGAGCTCGGTTTCGGAAGTTCGTCCAGCTGAGCAATTGGCGGGTCCAGGCTCGGGGTCCGGCTCGGGGTCCGGGGTCCGGGGTCCGGGGTCCGGGGTCCGGAATCGATGGTACTCAGAGGCAACCAGGACGAATCCAAGCGGCTCGTTGCCTCTTACAATCCCGGACCCGGACCCCGGACCCCGGACCCCGGATCCCGACAAGGATCAGCCTATGATCTCGCCCATGCCGCTGACCCGCTGGGTGCGTGACGCCCGCGACGACCTTCGGTTCGGCTGCCGCCGGCTGATCCGCGAACGGGAAGCCACGGCCGCAATGGTCGTCGTGCTCACTTGCGGGATCGCGCTGTCGGTCGCCATCTTCACGATCTCCGACACGGTGGTGCGCCGGCCGCTCCCGGTTGTCGATGAGGAGCGCGTCGTCGTGCTCTGGGGAGAAGCCGGCGGCAGCATGCGCACATTGCCGCTCTCGCCGCAGCACTTCGAGCGCTTTCGAAGGGAGGCGCGTGCGCTCCAGGAGGTTGCCGGCACAGTCAGTATCGACTCGTGGACGCAGTCCGTCCGCGATGGTGAGCAGTCGTTTCCCGTCAACGTTTCACCGGTTACCGGTAATTTCTTTGCCGTCCTGGGCTCAACGGCGATTCTGGGACGCACCTTGGCGGCCGATGACGATCATCCCGGCGCTGCCCCCGTGGCTGTTCTCAGCCACTCCCTTTGGCGCGGCCGATTCGCGGGCGATCCAGCGGTGCTCGGGCGCCGCCTGGAGTTGCGGAACTCACGCGTCGTGACGATCGTGGGCGTTGCTGCCCCGGGGCTGGAGTACCCGACCGGCACGGAAATGTGGGTGCCTTTTGCGTCGTTCTCAGGCGGCCCGGAAGTCATGCCGCTAGGCCGGTTGGCGTCGCAGGCCACGAGTCGAGACGCCGCGGAGGAACTCCGTGCATCGTTCGAGAGGGAGCCCGGGAACGGATTGCGCGGGCTCCGCGGCGCTGCTGTTCCATTGCGTTCTCTCGTCCTCGGCGACGTGCAGCCTGCACTCCTCGTTCTCACCGCAGCCGCCGCGGTGTTGCTGCTCGCGGCGTGCTTCAACGTCGGCAACCTGCTGCTCCTCCGCGGCGCGGCGCGCCAACACGAGATCGCCGTCCGCCAGGCACTCGGCGCGAGCCACGGACGCATCATCCGGTTGCTCGTCATCGAGAGCGTTCCCGTCGCGATCGCGGCGGGTGTTCTTGGCGCGTGGCTGGCGACGGAACTCCTTCGAGTGCTGCTCGTCATCGCGCCCGCGAACATTCCGCGACTCGAAGAGGTCCGTCTCCAGGGGATTCCGCTCGGGCTCGCCGTTTTCGTCGGCTGTGCGGCTGCCATCGGTTCCGGATTGCTGCCAGCGCTCTGGCTGTCGCGCGAGGCCGTGTTGCTCCATCGGGCGGGCAGGAATACGACCGCGCCGCGAGGGACGGTGGTTGCTCAGCGAGCGATGGTGATCTTTCAGGTGGGCCTGGCGGTGCTCGTCCTCTTCGTCGCCGGACTCCTCGGCCGGACCCTGCAGCGCCTTTACGCGATCGATACCGGGCTGGCCGTCGACAACGTTGCCGTCGTCGAGCTCAGTTTGCCCGACCGTAAGTTCACCAGCGGTGAACGCGTTGCGGCCATGTACGAAAGCCTCCTTCCCCGCATCGAGGCGCTGCCGGGTGTCAGATCGGCCGCGACGGTCAACGTGGTGCCGTTCACCGGGGCAACGGCCGGCTGGGATGGCCCCTTCGTCGCTGAGGGACAGGCCTCACCGGCGCCGATGTTCAATTTCGCGGTGGTTGGCGCTGACTACTTCGACACGACAGGGATCACAATAGACCGCGGCCGCGCGTTCGACAGGAACGATCGGCGCGGCAGCATGCCGGTCGCCGTCGTCAGCAAACAGGCGGCGCGACTGCTGGGCATCGAAAACGGTGCCATTGGACGACGAATACGGCTGGCCGAATCACAGGGAGACTGGCGAACCATCGTCGGCGTGGCCGCGGAAACGAGGTATCGCGCGATTCGGCAGGACGCGCCGACTGTGTACCTCCCCGTGGCGCAGTTCCCCGAAGTGATGACTCTCATCACGACACTGGTCGTGCGGACCGAGGGACGTCCCGCTGGCGCGATCCCCTCGATCCGGAACGCCATTGGGCAGGCGGACTCTGACGTTTCAGTCCTCCAGACCGTGGCCCTCAGCGACCTCGTCAGCGGAGAATTCACTGGTCCGCGCCTCAGCGCCGTTCTGGTTTCGTTGTTTGCGGCTGGAGCGGCAATGTTGGCCGGGGTAGGGCTCTATGCCCTTCTCGCCTCGGCGGTGAAGGCTCGTCGTCGAGAGCTTGCCATCCGTCAGGCGATTGGAGCGACACCCGGTCACGTTCGGCGTCTGGTCATGGCTCAAGGTGCGTGGCTCTGTGCCGCGGGGCTTGCGTTCGGACTCGGGGCCGGGCTCGCCTCGGGGCGGCTGCTCGGCACGGTGCTGTACGGCGTCGCTTCGAATGACCTTCAGACCGTGACGGCGGTGGTCGCATTCCTGATGATCATTTCAATGGCGGCCTGTTATGTGCCGGCGCGACAGGCCAGCCGTGCTGACCTGACCACGTTGTTACGGGACGTCTAGCAGGCTGATGAAAGAACCAAGGCGTCAAGGGAGAAGGGAAAAGGGACGGTTACCAACCTGCAACCGGAATGACGGATTCTGCACCGCCGGCGTGGCCGACGCCGATTGTTGCCGCCCATGCTACGGCTCTCGACTTGCATCGATGGCTCGAACATGCGGCTGATCGTCTGCACGAGCCTGGCGCTGCTCTCCGCCTCCTCCCTGGTCGAATCCCAGCGCATTCGGTACGGGCCAGGGGTCTGCGGCCCTCTGGATCCCACATACGTCAAAGTGGCGACTGGAACCGGAGGGCAGCCGTATCCGGTGAGTCCCGAGGAGATCGCGAAGTCGCCAGGCCCCATGAGCGCGTCCTTCTTCACGCAACTGATTCTCTGGGCATCTGGAGACCGCGACTACTCGTACGTGGTCCCGGTGGATTCAACGGTGACGCGCATGATGCTCTCGGGCACGTTCGACGGAACCGGCGGCGCGGTCACCGTGACCGCACCCGATGGCAGGCTCGTGCAGCCGGGCGTCGCAGGTGTCGAGGACAATTTGCTGAACTGCGGACGGATCATATTGGTCGACACGCCGGCAGCCGGGAACTGGCAGATCCGGATCGCGCCGACCAGCCGCTTCTGGCTCAGGGTGCAGGCCAGGAGCGATCTCTCGCTAGGAGCCGAGTTCGTGGAACCAGACGCAGCATTGGAGCCTGGCCGGTTCGTCAGGATCCAGGGAGAGCCGATTACCGGCCGATCCGCCACGCTTCGGGTGTCGGTGACATCAGAGATCAAGACTCCGACATTTCACCTGGTCTCGGTAGACGCGCAGCCGATTCGGGCTGTCGACCTGCATTCCACCGATAACGGCGAATTCATCGGCGTGATCGAGCCGCCGCGCGAGGCGTTTCGCGTCATGGCTATCGGCCGCGACGAGTCGGGGCTGCCGGTTCAGCGCATGAAGGCTGGACTGTTCCACAGCGAACCGATCGAGATCGTGCCGCCCGAAGGGCACACAGTCACGGCTGGCGCGACGGTTCCGGTCCCCTTTACGCTCAGGAATCACGGTCTCGCGGTTCACCTGAGGCTCATCGCCGCGGACGGCAGCGGCACTGTGCTGGCGGTCGATCCGCCCACGCTCGATCTCGCGGCGGACGCCGAAGGTGCGGCGACGGTGCGATTGCGTGTGCCGGCCGACGCCGCGCGGTTGAGCGAAGCCAGCATTCGACTCACCGCGACCAGCGACGAGAACGCGGCAGTCGGAGGCTTCAACTCGGCGCAGAAGACCTATCGGATTGTGTCCGCTCCGCCGTACTGAATCCACTCGTCATGTATGCGCTTTCGATCAGGCCATGAAGACGGCGTCCGTCCTGCTCGGACTCGCGCTCATCACACATCAAGCGGCTGCGCAGGCTCCGCGTTCCCGGCCGGCACCAACAGCGTCCACAGAGACCTATGAATCCGTCGACATTGACGCCGATGGAGATCTCCGCATTCTGACCTCCGAGCACAGAACGATCATCGTGCCGAAAGGCGGCGTTCCAAAGGCGGGAGGATCGTTCGGCAGACAAACGGCATTCGAGAAACCTGTGCTCTCAGACGACCGTCGCGCCGTCGGGGCCCAAGCCATGTTCGGGAACTGCTGCACGTCGTACGACATTCCCCTGCAACTCGTCATCTATTCGGGACGCACGACACATCGATTCGAGGGCGGCCAGGCGATCTTCGACTGGCATTTCGCTGACGGCGGACGACGCGTCGTATTCAGCCAGCAGACGGTGCACTTCGCCTGTTCGGTTCACTGGGAACTGAGAGACATCGCAAGCGAGCGACTCCTGGCCACGGCGGACATACCGGAAGTGTGCGGACAGATTCCAGACCCGCCACAGGTGAAGGTGCCGAAGTGGGTGACGGGGACCGTCTCGGGGTTCAAATGACAGTGCCGCAAAAGGCGGTCTCGAGGGGAGAACTTGCAATACTTACGGTATCGTATGACCTGTGTCAGGCCGCTGGAGCGACACCTGGTCACGTTCGACGCCTGGTGATGGGTCAAGGTGTGGGGCCCTGCCCGGCACGGTGCTGGACGGCGTCGCGGGAAATCCGTAACCATTCAGAGCGACCAATGACGAAGCGACCCGATCGATCCGAAGCGGCAGCCTATTACTTCACCTACATTGACAAGGTTCCAGACGGGGACATCTGCGAGATTCTCCGGACGCAGACAGTGGAGGCGCTGACACTGTTCGAGCGCATCCCCGATTCGCAAGCCGGTCATCGCTACGCCCCTGGCAAGTGGAGCATCGCCGAGGTGGTGAATCATGTGAACGACTGTGAACGGTTGTTCGCGTTTCGGGCGTTCTGGTTCGCCCGGGGATTCACGGATCCGTTACCGAGCTTCGATCAGAACGTGGCCATCCTGCAGGCGGGCGTCGACGAGCGGCCGTGGGCCAGCCACATCGACGAGTTCCGTGCCGTTCGGTCGGCAACCGTGCCACTCTTCGAGCAGTTGCCGCCCGAGGCCTGGGATCGCCGCGGCATCGCCAGCGACAATCCGTTCAGCGTCCGCGGCCTCGCGTACATTACCGCCGGGCACGTCGCACATCACATCGGACTTCTGAAAGAACGCTATCTGTAGCCGGGAGCATCAGCGAGCAAGGGTGCTCCGGCGGTAAGCGTTTTCACAGGCTCGATCCGTAATCGCATCTCAGGACGGGCCCGTGCACGCGCTCGCGCGAAAGTGCAACAATTGCCCGGAACTCCTATGCGCATTCTTCGTTCGTCATTCAATCCACTTCCTTTGATCGGTGCCCTCACACTGGCTGCCGCGCTGGCGGGCGCGCCAGCCGCACAGCAGCCTCCGGGCGGACCACCCCCTGAAGGACAGGGGCGCGGACTTGGCGGGCCGGGACGTGGCGGCCGCGGCACTCCTATCAAGCCAGGCGAGGAGTGCCCCGCGGGCACGACCGAGATCCGGCCCGATCGCTGCCAGGCGCCCGAGCTGCCGGTGCCTTCGATCCTCGATTACCGGCCCCATTCGACCCTGGTCACGGCGGGGCACCCGGTGCCGAAGGCGAAGTTCCCGGCCATCGACTACCACGGCCATCCGGGGAACCTGACGGCGTCGGCCGAGGGGCTGGAGACGCTCATCGCGGCGATGGACAGCCTGAACCTGCGAGTGATGGTCAGCGCCGACAACGCCTCGGGCGAGCGTCTGACGCGAACGCTGGAAGTGATTCGCAACAGTCCGCATCGCGATCGCATTCGCGTGCTGACCGGCGTGAACCTCTCGGGCGTCGGACCGGGCTGGGCGGCGAAGGCGATTGCACAGCTCGAGGCCGATCTCAAGGCCGGCGCGGTCGGCATCGGTGAGGTCGGGAAAGGGTTTGGCCTGCGCTCCCGCAAGGCCGACGGCTCACGCCTCCATCTCGACGATCCGGACCTCGATCCGTTCTGGGAGGCCTGCGCCCGCCTGAAGATACCGGTGTTCATCCACACCGCCGATCCCGCGGAGTTCTTCCAGCCGATCGACTATCACAACGAACGCTGGCTGGAGCTCGCGCTCTTCGGCGATCGGCGCTACCCGGCCAGCGAGTTTCCGCCGTTCGAAGAGCTCATGGCAGAGCGGGACCGCCTCTTCAAGAAGCACCCGAAGACGACGTTCATCGCCGCGCATATGGGCTGGCATGCGAACGACCTGGCGCGCCTCGGGAAGATGCTGGACACGATGCCGAACCTGTACACCGAAGTTGGCGCGGTGCTCTACGACATCGGCCGTCAGCCCCGTGCGGCGCACGACTTCTTCATCAAGTACCAGGACCGGCTGCTCTTCGGAAAGGACTCGTTCCAGCCCGAGGAGTATCCGTACTACTGGCGGGTGTTCGAGACGAGAGACGACTACTTCGACTACTACCGGAGCTACCACGCGTTCTGGAAGCTGTACGGCATCGATTTGCCCGATGCGGTGCTGAAGAAGCTCTATTACCAGAACGCACTGCGGCTCACGCCCGCCCTGCCGCAGGGAGGCTGGCCGAAATAACGGCAGGCTCGTTGTCCGCAGTCCGCGGCCCGCTGGCCGGAAAAAGAAGATTCGGGATTCCCCGGACCGCGGACAACGGCCCGCGGACAACGGCTTACTCGGATCGCAGTGCGACTGTCGGATTCAGCTTCGCGGCCCGGCCGGACGGAATCAGGCCGGCGAGGGCCGCGACGGCGGTCAGCAGCGCCGTCGCGCCGGCAAACGTGATCGGATCCGTGGGCTCGACGCCGTAGAGTTGCGTCGAGACGTACCGTGCCAGCCACCAGGCTGCGGGCAGCGCCAGCGCGATCCCTGTCGCCGCGATCACCAGCACCTCCCGGATCACCAGCCACCGGATATTCCCGGCACTCGCGCCGAACGCGACCCGCACGCCAATCTCCCGCGTCCGCCGCGACACCGTATACGACATCACCCCGTAGAGGCCGACCACCGCGAGCAGCGTCGCGAGGGTTCCGAACGTCGCGGTCATCGTTGACACGAGCCGCTCACGGCTCAGTGACTGCGCCACCTGCTTCTCCAGCGTGCGCGTTTCGTACACAGGCAGGTTGGGATCGATCTCCCGCATCGCCTGGCGCACGACCTCGAACATCCGGTCGGCGGGCTGACGCGTCCGGAGATACACCGTGAAGCCGCTCGGCGTAGACGACTCCAGGTACGGGAAGAACACCTGCCGCTGGACATCGTCGCGCACGTCCGAGTACTTGCTGTCGCGAACGACGCCCACGATCTCGATCGGGGTTGGCGTATTCGGGTTGCCGCCCTGGCCGATCCGTCGCCCGACCGCCTGTTCGTTGCCGAAATAGTGACGGGCGAACCGTTCGTTGACGATCGCGACGCGAAAGTCCCGTTCGTCTTTCGCCGGTGGCGCGAGACGCTCGTCCCGTTCGGTGAAATCGCGTCCCGCCACGAGCGGGATGCCCATCGCCTTGAAGTAGCCCGGGCTGATCGAGTTCAGCCACTGCGAGGAGTTCTCGTTCGCCTTCGCCTGGTATCCCTGGACCGTGATCGAAGCCGTCCATTGGTTGCCCTCGAGAATGCGCATCGAGGCGATTCCGGCCGACTCCACTCCTGCGGCCGCGTTCAGCGTTGCGAGCAACGCCTTGGTGAACTGTCGTGTGCGCGGCGGATCGTAGCCGTTCAGCGTCGGATCGACCCCGAAGGAGATCACCCGGGACGAGTCGAAGCCGATGTCGACCGCCAGCAGGTTCCCAAGGGTTCGGGTGAACAGCGCGGCGCCGATGACGAGGAGCAGGGAGATCGCGATCTGAAACGCAACCAGCCCTTTTCGAAGCCGTGCATGTCCTCCGAGCACGCTGCCCGCCTGATCTTTGAGCGTGGGGGCGACGTCAGGCCGGGTGGACTGAATCGCCGGGGCCATGCCGAAGATGACGCCGGTCACCATCGACATCGCGAACGTGAATGCGAGGATCCGCCAGTCCGGCGACGTCGAGATCGGCGCCGGAGCGTCCGGGCTCACGAAAAATCCAAGCACGAGCGGCGCCCCAATCGCGGCGACCGCTACACCTGCAGCCCCTCCAGCGAGCGCGAGCAGCACGCTTTCGACCAGCAGTTGCCTCGCGATCCGCCCGCGCGTCGCGCCGAGCGCCAGCCGGACCGCGATTTCCCGCTGCCGGGCCGCGCCGCGCGCGAGCAGCAGGTTTGCAACGTTGGCGCAGGCAATCAGAAGAACGCCGGCGGCGGTGGCCATCAGGACCCATAAAGGTGTCGTCAGGGTCTCGCGAAGCCCGGAGCGGCCTTGTGCCGACGGAATCAACCGGAGCGCGTTCGCGGCGTAGCGCTGCCGTGTTTCGGGCGCTGCCCGCGCGAAATCGGGATCCTTCAGATCGGCCTCGATCAACGACTTGAAGTACGGCGAGAGCCCCGCCTGTGCCTGCGTGGCCGTGATCCCGGGCCTCAGCCGCGCGAACACGGCGACCCATCGCCAGAGGCGCTGGTCGAGCGCGTTCCAGCCCGGGGTCAGTTGTGCTTTCATCATCATCGGCACGAACACGCGGGCGGGGCGGCCCACTTCGATGCCGTCGAACCCGGGCTGCGCCACGCCGACGACGGTGTAGGGATGTCCGTTGATGACGAGCGAACTGTTGACGACGCCGGGATCGGAGGCGAAGCCGCTGACCCAGAAGCCGTGGCTGATCACGGCCACAGGATGTCCGCCCGGGAGCTTGTCGTCCTCGGGGGTCAACATCCGTCCGAGCGCAGCGCCAACGCCCAGTACGGGAAAGTACGTTCCCGTCACGATCTCTCCGGGCACCCGTTCGGTTCGTCCGGCGTGGCCGATGTGGAACGAATAGGCGAATCGGCCGAGCATCCCCGCGAAGACCTCGTTGTGGTCGCGAAGCTCCGCGTAGCCCGGGTACGACAATTCGCTGCCGTCGCCCCAGTTACTGCCGTAGCGGTTGCCTCCCTGGAAGGTGACCTGCACCAGCTCGTGCGGATTGTGGACGGGCAACTGCCGGAGGAGCACCTGATCCACGAGAGTGAAGATCGCGGCGTTGGCGCCAATGCCGAGGGCGATCGAAATGACCGCGATGGCCGTGAAGCCCGGCGATTTGCGCCAGGTGCGAAGTGCGAGTCGGGTGTCGGCGAGCAGGCGGCTCATGGCGCGTTGGACGGAGGTTTGGACAAGGTGGTTGACTGAGGATTGTTTCGAGCCGGCTCGGCGCTGTGCTACAGTCCTGCGGCATGAAACGCCGGGATTTTCTGGTCGGTTCGGCTGCTCTTGGAGCGGCGACGGTGTTTGGCGTGTCGGGGGAAGGCTCGCAGGCGCCGGCCCAGGGTGAACGGCAGGGCGGCCCGGGCGCGCCACAGCCGGCCGGCGCCGGCGGCCGCGGGCGGGGTCGCGGTCCGGCACCGGTGCCTCCCGCGAAGCTGGCGCGCGTCTCCCTGATGACGCTGAATTTCAATCCTTATCTCAGGCAGCCCGACAACGCGAGTCCGGGCCCGGATCAGACACTGACCCCGTTTGACCTGCCGAAGATGTACGTCGAGACGTACGGCGTGCGCAACATCGAGTACCAGCACACGACGATCGTTCAGTCGGAGAAGGATCCCGCGTTCATCAAGGAGCTGAAGGCGCGTCTCGACGAGAACAACGTCAAGATGACGCAGATCAACCTGGAGTTCGGCACGGTTCAATCCATCTCGCACAAGGACCCGGAAGGGCGCCGTCAGGCTGTCGAACACGTGAAGCAGTGGATCGACATCGCCACTCAGTACGGATGCCCGCGCGTGATGATCAACCAGCAGCAGATGCAGCTGACCAATGAGACCCGCGCCGCTGCCGTCGAGACGATGAAGGCGATGGCCGACTACGGCCGGCCCAAGAACGTGAAAGTCTCCGCCGAAACCCGCGGCGCCGGGACGCCGGAGTATGTCCAGCAGATCGGCGGCGTCAAGCCATGGGAGTTCATGATCGGTGTCATCAAGGACGCCGGCGCGGCGTCGAACGTCGACATCGGCAACGTCGGCGCCATGAACCAGCAGGAGCTGCACGACTGCATCAAGGGCTGGATGCCGTATTCGTCCGGCAACATGCACATCAAGTCGAGCCCGTTCTGGGACATCGGCCAGGCCGTCAAGTTCACCGAGAGCCTCGGCTACCAGGGGCTCTATTCAATCGAAGTCACGAGGCACGAAGCCGTCCGCATCGTCTACAACACGATCCTGGCGAATCTGGGGGCCTGACGGCGAGCGCGAAGGTCGCCGACGGTGAGGGCCTGTTTCCTCGTGTCCTCGGGAATCGGCTCATACTGAGGAAAATAACGCGTCACGCGATCCTGAAGTGACAGCTGGCCCGACTGGATCGCGAGGCCGGTGAG
>Ga0209382_10000467_pt1 | contig 66481 bp, 66 predicted proteins | sample SoiMetdeltSBSDD5_FD_187599 | JGI IMG/M metagenome (GOLD analysis project Ga0209382, IMG submission 187599) | Bulk soil microbial communities from a Populus tree surrounding site in Tennessee, USA - Soil MetaG P. deltoides SBSDD5 (SPAdes) (version 2) | ecosystem: Environmental > Terrestrial >...
CTGCACCTCGGCGCTGGCCACGCCGGCCGGCATGCAGATCAGCACGACCACCATCACCACGATGCGTTGACTCATGAGCGTCCTTTATCGTCGTGCAGCGGGATCAGTCGTGCAGCGGGATCAGTCGTGCAGCGGGATCAGTCGTGCAGCGGGATCAGTCGTGCAGCGGGATCAGTCCTGCAGCGGGATCAGTCGTGCAGCGGGATCAGTCCTGCAGCGGGATCAGTCGTGCAGCGAGATCAGAAGTCGCGCCGCGCGGTGGCGCGATGCTCGGGGGGCACGCGTGAGAGGCGATCGGTCCACGTGGTCACGCCGTTGGCGTCCGTCCATGCGTAGATCACCCGGTCGCCGTCGCGCGCGCCGGAGTCGGGCGCGGCGCTGCCCGGCGGCGCCGTCGGCGGATTCGGAACCCAGACCCACGTGTACGGCGTGTTGATCCCATCGCCACGCAGCACGTAGCGTCCGGTCGGAAAGACGACTTCCCGGGGCATCGGATCGATGTCTTGCTCCAGCGGCGATGGCGACGGCGGGTATAGCGGAGCCGGCGGCGCTGCGTACGCCGGCGGCGGCCCGTATGCGGCGGGTGTGGGGTACATCCCGGGCGGCGGCGCGTCATAGACGGGCGGGGCTGAGTACACGCTCGCGGTCGAGTAAAAACCGAACGGAACGAACGGGGCGACGACGATGAGCCGCGAGCCGAACGGGCGGCGATGAAAGCGCTGCTGCTGATGCGACGGCTGCCCGTGACTGCGAACACCGGGACCGCGGTGCTGGGCCTGCGCCGTGACGGGAAGGAAGGCCAGCGCGATCAGCGACGCAGCGATCGACGTCATGCGAGCTGCCGGTGCCATGGCGTCATCGTACTCCCATGCGCGAGTCCGCGGCACAGTCATTGCGTGTATGCTGCGGGGCGGCCGATGCGCACCTGGCTCTCGGCGGTTTTCGTGATTCTCTTCCTTGCCGGTGTCAGCGGCAGTGTCGCCGCCGACGCGGCATCCGAGCCGTCCGCGTCGAGCGTGACCTCGGACGGCACCCTGTCCGCGCTCAACGCCTCGATCGACTGGTATCGCGACACGCGCGTGACGATGCGCGACGTGAATCGCGCGGGCGCGCTCTTCGCGACCGAAGACCAGGAGACGGCGCGCCAGGCGCTGCAGCGCGCCTTCGCCGTGGCCCGCGCGCGCGCCGCGCTGCTCAAGCAGAGTCCCGCCACGACGCCCAAGCCGCCGGAACAGGAGCGTTTGTCGCAGGCGCGCGCTGGGCTCGAGCTTGCCATCAAGGCCGAAGAGGACTGGCTGCGACGGGCGCCGCCCTCGGAGCGCGCCGCCACGCGTCGGCGGCTCGAGCTCGAGCGTCTGCGCTTGCAGATCATGACCCAGCTGCAGAGCTTCAGCGCCTCGCTGGCGACCGGCACGCCGACGGACTTGACGCAGCAAATCGACGCGCTCGCACAATCCGTGCCCGAGCTGAGAGGGTCGGTGCCGCCGACGGAGGCGGCGCCGGCCGGCGCCGCCGACGCCGGGTCGCGAACGTTGGGGCACGTGAATCGCCTGATCCGCCTGCGCCAGAGCCGCGTGAGCGTCGACGACCTGGCGGCGGCGACGGCCTCGCTGTCGCGCTCCGTGACGACCGACTTGCGTTCGCTCGGCGACGAGCTGCGTTCGCTCGGTGGTCGCCTGTCGGCGCTTGCCGAGAATGCCAGCGCGGGGCCGGCGAGCGACGCGGAGGGCGAGTTTCAGGCGGGCCTGGCGCGCGCAAAGGCGCTCGGCTCGGTGCTCGTGCCGCTGCGTGAGCAGTCATCGCTCCTGCGGCGATACGGCGAAGATCTGAAGGGCTGGACACGCGCGATCGACACCGAAACCGGCGACGTGCTCAAGAGCCTCGGCCTCGAGGCGTTTCGGCTCGGCGTCGTCATCGGCATCGTGCTGCTCGGCGCGGTGCTCTGGCGTTATCTCACGCTCCGCTATATCAGCGATATCTACCGGCGTCGGCTGCTCCTCACGGTGCGGACCTTCGTCGTCTCGTGCGCGATCGCGCTCGTGATCGTCTTCCACTTCGCGAGCGAGCTGACGGCGCTCGTCACCGCGCTCGGCTTTGCGGCGGCCGGCGTCGCGTTCGCGCTCCAAAACGTGATCCTCGCGCTGGCCGGCTACTTCGCGATGCTGTCACCGAACGGCATCCGCGTCGGCGACCGGGTGAGCCTCCAGGGACCCTTCGGCTATGTGTACGGCGAGGTGGAGGAGATCGGCCTGGTGCGGATCCGGCTGAGCGAGCTGGCCGGCGATCCGCCCCGTCCCACGGGACGGACCGTAGTCTTTCCGAACTCCGTCGTCTTCACCGGGACGTTCATGAAGCATCGCCCGGGCGACGAGGCGGAGCCCCTCAGGCGCTCAGCATAGCCTTCGCGAGGAGCCGCGCCCCCTCGTAGCACGTGTCCGGCTGTTCGTAGGAAAACGCCAGGCGAATGTAGTCCTCGCCGCCGCCGTTGGCGTAGAAGACCGGGCCGGGCGTGTATTGAATGCGAGCCGCGAGCGCGCGCTCGGCGAGGCGCGCCTTGTCCGTTCCGCTCGGAAGCTTGATCCAGAGGAAGAACCCGCCCTCGGGCCGGCTGATGACCGCGTCGGTCGAGCCGAGCACCTCGTCGAGCCCGCGCAGCATGGCGTCGCGCTTGGCACGGTACACGCCAATCAGACGCTGCACGTGCGGCGCGAGGTTGTCCTTCAGGTAATACGTCGCGACGCGCGACATGAACGGGTTGGTTCCGCCCCCGAAGAGGAACGACTGCAGCGACGGAATCATTTCTTTCGGCGCGCAGAGCCAGCCCAGCCGGACGCCCGCGCCGAGGATCTTCGACAGCGTGCCCGCGCGGATCACGCGCCCGCCGCGATCGAGGGCGTACAGCGGCGGCAGAGTCTGACCCTCGAAGCGCAGCTCGCCGTAGGCGTCGTCCTCGAGGATGAGCGTGTCGAACTCGTGGGCGAGCGCGATCAGCTCCTGGCGGCGACGCAGCGACTGGCTGGGACCCGCGGGATTCTGGAAGTTGACGATCGTGTAGATCAGCTTGCAGCGACGACCGGCGCGCCGCAGGCTCTCGAGCCGCCCGCGCACGGCGGCGGTGACGATGCCCTCGTCGTCCACGGGCACGTCGAGAACCTCGGGCCCGTGGCGTCGGATCGTGTTGAGCGAGCCGGAGAACGTCGGCGCCTCGGAGATGATCGCGTCGCCGGGATCGACGAACGCGCTGAAGGCCAACGACAGGGCCTGCCCGGAGCCGTTGGCGACCACGATGTTGTCCGGGGTGGCTTTCATCATCTCGAACAGCTGGTACTTGTGGCAGATCAGCTCGCGCAGCCCCAGGTAGCCCTGCGGATCGCCATACGTCATCGCCGACGCGCCCTCTGCCGCCATCATCTTCGCCGTGGCTTCGATCATCCCCTCGTAGGGAAACGAGACGGGATCGGGATAGCCGCCGCCGAATTCGTAGAGGGGACTCATGGAGGCGCGGGGCGTGGTGAGCGGCACAGCGAAGCGCGCGCGCGTGGAGAGCAGGGGCTCGAAGCCTGGTGTCGTCATAGGCGTAGCATACGCGACTTCAGCGCTCGATTAGAATATCGGCCCATGCGCATCCGCGACGTGCAGGCCGATCACTACGCGATTCCGTTGCCGACCGCGCTGTCGGACAGCACCCACGGCACCATCCGCGGGTTCGAGCTGGTGACGGTGCGGCTGCGCGATGCCGACGGCGCGCTGGGCGTCGGGTACACGTACACCGTCGGTGCCGGCGGCGCCGCCGTCCACGCGCTCATCACGCGCGACCTGATCCCGCTGCTGATCGGGCGTGAGGCCGACCGCATCGAGGACATCTGGCGGGCGATGTGGTGGGCGCTACATTACGGCGGGCGCGGTGGCACGGCCGCTCTTGCCATCTCGGCCGTCGACATCGCCCTCTGGGATCTGCGCGCGCGACGGCAGGGCACGCCGCTGTGGCGTGCGCTCGGCGGCTTCGATCCGCGCGTGCCGTGCTACGCCGGCGGGATTGATCTCGACCTCTCGGTCGACGCGCTCCTGCGCCAGACCGACGACAATCTCGTGCGCGGGTTTCGCGCGATCAAGATGAAGGTCGGGCGAGCGTCACTGCGAGAGGACGTCGAGCGGGTGAGCGCGATGCGCCGTCATCTCGGCGCGGATGTTCCGCTCATGGTGGACGCCAACATGCGCTGGAGCGTGGACGAGGCGATTCGCGCGGCGCGCGCGCTCGCGGAGTTCGATCCCGTGTGGCTGGAGGAGCCGACCGATCCCGACGACGTGCCCGGACACGCGCGCATCGTGCGCGACGGCGGCCTGCCCATCGCCGCCGGAGAGAATCTCCACACACTCGCCGAGTTCCGGCAGCTCATCGCCGCCGGCGGCGTCACGTTTCCCGAGCCCGACGTCACCAACTGCGGCGGCGTCACGATCTTCATGAAGGTCTGTCACCTCGCCGAGGCCTTTCACCTGCCGGTCACGTCGCACGGCGCTCACGACGTCAGCGTGCACCTGCTGGCGGCGGCGCCGAACCGCGCCTATCTCGAGGCGCACGGCTTCGGGCTCGATCGCTTCATCGCCGAGCCGCTGCGCCTCGACGCCGGCTCGGCCATCGCGCCCGACCGGGCCGGACACGGCGTGGAGTTCGACTGGAAGGCGCTGGAGGCGCTGGCCGACCGACGCGGGTGACGTCAGCGGCGTCCGAGGAGAAGCAGCGACTCGCGGACGATCGCGTGGAAGAAGCGGCCGCCGCCAGTGAGGACGGCGAGCAGGCTGCCGAACAGCAGCGCCACATGAACGCTCAGTCGCCCCTGCGGAGTCCAGTACACGTCCTGGAGCAGGAGCCACAGCGCGAACTCGTCCAGGGTGAGCGCCGCGCCGGCTCCGTACAGCACGGCTGTGACGCGCGACGCCACCGGCGACGTGCCGGACGTCCCACCGCCGATCTGCGCCAGCCAGCACAGGCCGACACCGAGCAGCAGGAGAATGCCCCACACGAGGTGGTGGATGTGGACGGCGCCGATGCGAACGTTGGCGAATGGGCCCACGCGCAGCGCAATGGCGTGCGCGATGCCTCGAGCCAGCAGAAAGGTGACGAAGAAGCTGACGGAGGCCAGGAAGAGGCGTTCGTGACGCGGCTCGGGGAAATGGCGGCGATAGAGCCGCAGCGCGGCCGCCGGCGCGCGTAGGGAGACGTGGCCGATGAGGACCGCGAGCACCGCGGCGGCGATGGCCACGACCAGCAGCGCGGTCCAGAACCAACCTGATCCCATTCGGAGATAGGATACTGACCATCGCCCGGGAGGAGGAATTCATGGGAGCGCCACGTCTGAGCCGCCGGCAATTCATTCTCGGCAGCGGTACCGCGCTCATGGCCGCCACCGCCCGTCCCCGCGCGGCGCGCGGGCAGGCGCGTCGGGGCCAGGTCATCGCCGGCCTGTCCGAGCGGATGCTGACCCTCGATCCCGCCAACCACTACTCCATCTCCAGCACATCGGTGCTGCGACACGTCTACGACCCGCTGCTCGACGTGACCAACGACGACAAGTTCGTCCCCGCGCTCGCGGAGTCCTGGAAGCCGATCAACAACACGACGTGGCGCTTTGTGCTCCGCCGGGGTGTGCGCTTCCACGACGGGACGCCCTTCACCGCCGACAGCGTCGTGTTCACGCTCAAGCGCGTGCGCGACAACACCAAGCTCATCAAGTCGTTCGTCTATCAGGACATCGAGGATGTCCGCAAGGACGACGACGTGACGGTGACGGTGACGACGAAGCGCCCCTTCGGCTCGCTCCCGGCCCATCTCACCATGCTGGGGATGCTGCCGCCGACGACCGGCGCGAACGAAGACGCGTTTTTCACCAAGCCCGTCGGCACCGGGCCGTTTCGATTCACGTCGTGGACACACGGCGATCACGTCGAGCTCGAGGCGAACGCCGGCTACTGGCGAGCGTCGGTGCCGAAGGTCGACAAGCTCACGTTCCGGTTCATCCCGGAGCTCTCGACCCGCGCCGCAGCGCTGCGCGCCGGTGAGATCCACGTGATCGACCGCGTGTGGCCCGACATGGTCTCAACGCTCAAGGCGACGCCCGGCATCAAGGTGCACGACATCCCGGCGGTCGAGGCGCAGCGCTGGCACTTTCAGCTCGCGCGTGAGGCGGGGAAGGATCCACGCGTGCGCAAAGCCGTCTCGCTGGCGATCGATCGCAACACGATCATCAAGGAGCTGCTGCTCGGCTACGCGCGTCCCGTGGTGAGCCCGGTTCCGCCCGGGCTCATCGGCCACACGAACCTCGGCCAGAAGCCGTACGATCCCGACCGCGCCCGCACCATCCTCAAGCAGGCGGGCCACCAGAATCTCACGCTCGACTTCGTGCTCATGAAGGATCTCTATCCCAAGCAGCTGGAGATCGCACAGGCGGTGGCCGCGATGCTCGGCGACGTCGGGATCAAGGTGAACATCCGCAACCTCGAGATCGCCACCGCGCGAGAGCAGCGGACCGCCGGCAACTACGACCTGTTCTTCTCCGGCTGGGCCCACATGCCGCACGACCCCGACTGGTACTTCGGGCAGTGGTTCACCAGGGCGGGGGCGGAGAAGATGACGCGATTCAACGACCCGCGCGTCGAGCAGCTTATCGCGGAAGGACGCGTGCCCGACCCGAAAGTCCGCCAACAGAAGTACGAGGAGATCCAGAAGATCCTCTGGGAGGACGAGCCCGAGATCTGGCCCTACTACAGCGTCGCCATCTATGCGGTGAGCGACAAGCTTCGCAACTTCGAGGCGCGGCGCGACTACTACGTGCTGCTGCACGAGGTCGCTATCGCCTAGTGCGGTGCGGGCCTATCTGCTGCGGCGGCTCTGGCAGTCGGCGGTCACCCTCGTCGGTGTCTCCGTCCTCGTGTTCGTCATCCTCCGCGTGATTCCCGGCGATCCGGCCAAAATGCTGCTGCCGGAGGGCGCGCCCCAGGCGGCGGTGGAGGCGCTCAATCGTCACCTCGGGCTGCGCGAGCCGCTGTGGATCCAGTACGCGCTGTTCGTCCGCAGCGTCGTCCGCGGCGACTTCGGCCAGTCCTTCCAGTACCGCGCGCCGGCGCTGCGTATCGTGATCGAGCGCGTCCCCGCCACGATCCAACTCGCTCTGACCGCCATGGCGCTGACCGTGCTTGCCGGGGTGCCGCTGGGAATTCTGGCTGCCGTGCGGCAGCGTACCGGCTGGGACTATGCCGGCACCGTGATCGCGGTGCTCGGCCAATCGCTGCCGAACTTCTGGCTCGGCATCATGCTGGTGCTGCTGTTCGGCGTGACGCTGCGCTGGCTGCCGACGTCGGGCTTCGGCGGGTGGCCGTCGCTGGTGCTGCCGAGCGTCACGCTGGCGGCGTTCCCGACCGCGCTCGTCGCGCGGCTCACCCGCTCGAGCCTGCTCGAGATCCTCGGGCAGGAGTACATTCGCACCGGTCGCGCGAAGGGCCTCGGCGAGCCACGCGTGGTGCTTCGCCACGCGCTGCGCAACGCCATGATTCCGCTGCTGACGGTGCTGGGCCTGCAGATCGGCACGCTGCTCGGCGGCGCCGTGATCACGGAATCGATCTTCGCGTGGCCGGGGATGGGAAAGCTCGTCGTCGACGCGATCTTCTTCCGCGATTTTCCGGTGGTGCAGACGATTCTCATTCTGTCGGCGACGCTCTTCGTCGTGATTAACCTGCTCGTCGACCTGCTCTACACCATCCTCGACCCGCGTATCCGTTACGGATGAGGCGCGTCGCCCGGCATCCGATGATCGTCGTCGGCGGTCTCATCCTGGCCGCGGTCATCGTCGCCAGCGCGGCCGCGCCGTGGCTGACGCGCGCCGACCCGCTGCGGCCCTCGTTCGCCCAGCGGCTCAGACCGCCTCAGGGCTTCGGCGCTGTGCATCCGCTCGGCACGGACAACCTGGGCCGCGACATCCTGGCGCGTGTGCTTCATGGCGGACGGCTCTCGCTCGTGCTGGCCGCGACCGCTGTGGCGCTCGCGGCGGGCGTCGGCGTCGCGGTCGGGCTCTCGGCCGGACTGATCGGTGGTCGGCTCGACGATTTCGTCATGCGGCTCGCTGACGTGCAACTCGCCTTTCCTGTGATCATGCTGGCTATCGCCATCGTGGCCGTGATCGGCACGAGCGCGGCGGCGCTGGTGGGTGTGCTGGCGCTCTCGGGCTGGGTGCTCTATGCACGGACGGTGCGCGCGGCGGTCCTGACCATCCGCGAGACGGACTATGTCGAGGCCGCGCGCACTCTCGGCGCCGGAAATCTCCGATTGATCGGCCGCCACATCCTGCCCAACACGCTGGCGCCGATCCTCGTCCTCGGCTCGAGCCAGTTCGCGACGATGGTGCTGCTCGAATCCGGGCTGTCGTTCCTCGGCTTGGGCCTGCAGCCTCCGCAGCCATCGTGGGGATTGATGCTGGCCGAAGGCCGCGACTATCTCTCCAACGCCTGGTGGCTGGCGACGGTGCCCGGCATCGCGATCTCGCTGGTCGTTCTCGGCGCCAACCTCCTTGGCGACGGCCTGCGTGATGTGCTCGATCCGCGACTGCGGCAGTGATGCATCACTGAGCACGCCTGACGAAACAAACCGCTCCCTCGCGTCGTCTACTACCCGCGGATTCGCCTGTCGATACCTCAACGTCGTCATTCACCGGTGGAGGATAAGGGCGCATGAGCAAAGGCCTGCTGGCCACCTGTGTCGCGCTGCTCCTTGGCGGCTGCGTCGTCGCTGCTCCGCCGCCGCCGCGGCGCGCCGTAATCGTCACGCCGCCGCCACCGGCGCCGGCCGCCCCTGGGGAGGTCGTCCCGCCCGCGCCTGGTCCGGGCCTCGTGTGGGTGCCCGGTCATTACGCGTGGAACGGGGCGGCCTACGTGTGGCGTCCAGGCTTCTGGGCCACGCCCGCACGCCCCGGTCACGTGTGGGTGCCTGGTCACTGGCAGGCCGTTTCAGGCGGCTACGTCTGGGTCGAGGGCCACTGGCGGCGATAGCCTTGACGTGACGCGGCGGCGTCGACCCCGATTGACAGCGTCGTCCGCCTGGACGAGCATGCACGGCGTTCCTCGGAGGCCGACATGGACGCCGCGAGGCGCGGGTTTCTCAGGCGAAGCATCGCGCTGCTCACAGCAAGCGGGCTGATCTCGCGGCGACCGACTGCCACCGACGCCGCCGAGGGGCTCGAGGTCCCGCCGTGGATGAAGTCGCCCGGCGCGGGATTCAACGACTACGGCGCGCCCGCGAAGTACGAGAGCAAGGTCACGCGGACGTTCGGCCGCTCGCAGCCCGGCACAACGGGCAGCGGCGCGATTCGCACGCCGCTGGAAGCGCTCGAAGGCACCATCACACCGAGCGGGCTGCACTTCGAGCGAAGCCACAGCGGCGTCCCCGACATCGATCCTGCGAAACACCGTCTGCTGATCCACGGGATGGTCAAGCGGCCGCTCATCTTCACGATCGACGCGCTGCTTCGCTATCCGATGGTGGCGCGGGTGCATTTCATCGAGTGCTCGGGCAACAGTCAGCTGCTCTATCAACCCACGCCGCCGAATCTCAGCGTTGGTCAAACCCACGGTCTCGTCTCCTGCAGCGAATGGACGGGCGTGCCGCTCCGCCTGCTGCTCGAGGAGGCGGGCGTGGAGCCCGGCGCGTCGTGGATTCTCGCCGAGGGCGCCGATGCCGCCGCCATGAGCCGCAGCATTCCGATGGCGAAGGCGATGGACGACGCGATGCTCGCGCTGTTTCAGAACGGCGAGCGGCTGCGCCCAGAGAACGGCTATCCCGTGCGTCTGTTCCTGCCCGGATGGGAAGGCAACATGAGCGTGAAGTGGCTGCGCCGCCTCAAGGTCGTGGCGGCGGCGATCATGACCAAGGACGAAACCTCGCGCTACACGGATCTGCAGGCGGACGGCAAGTCGCTCATGTTCACGTACCCGATGGAGGTGAAGTCGCTCATCACGCGTCCCTCGCACGGAATGACGCTGCCGGGCCCCGGTCTCCATCAGATCTCGGGGATCGCATGGTCGGGCGAGGGCAAGATCCGCCGGGTCGAGATCACCACCGACGGCGGCCGCACCTGGGTCGGTGCGGCGCTGACGGAGCCGGTCCTGCCACGTTCGCTCACGCGATTTCGACTGGCGTGGCGCTGGGACGGTGGTGCGACCGTGCTCAAGTCACGCGCGATCGACGACGCCGGAAACACGCAGCCGGAGCGCGACGCGTTCATCGCCCGGCACGGCAACAACGCCATCTTCCACTGCAACGCGATCCAGGCGTGGAGCGTCGCGGCGAGCGGAGAGGTCAAGCATGTCTACGCGTGACCTCGTGTGCGCGGTGGTGGCGCTCGGCGTCGCCGGCTGCGCCGCTGCTACGCGTATGGAGAGCGCCCCGCGTAGCGCGACGCCGCATCTCGGGCTTCCCGCCACACAAGCCGAGATCGCTGCCTGGGACATCAGCGTCGGTCCCGACGGCCTCGGCTTGCCGCCGGGGGGTGGAACCGCGGTCAAGGGTGCCGCCGTGTACGAGCAGAAGTGTCAGGCCTGCCACGGGGCGAAGGGCGGGGGCCAGCCGAACGATCGCCTGGTCGGCGGCCAGGGCACGCTCGCCGGCAAGACGCCGGTGCGCACGATCGGCAGCTATTGGCCGTATGCGACGACGGTGTTCGACTATGTGCGCCGCGCCATGCCGTACATCCAGCCGCAGTCGCTCAGCAACGACGAAGTCTACGCGCTCACCGCGTACCTGCTTCATCTCAACGGCATCATCGGCGAGCAGGACGAGATCAATGCGCAGACGCTCCCGAAGATCGCGATGCCCAACCGGGACAACTTCATCGTCGTGTATCCACGCCGAGCCCCGTAGCTCCTGTCAGGAGGCACACATGATCGCGCCCATGGTCCTCATCGCGTTGCTCCTGCTCGCGGCGTCTCCCGCGTTGGCCGCCGATCCCGAGATCGACCGGCTGCTGCGCAGCCCGGTCGGCAAGGACTGGGTCACCAATGGCGGCAACCTGACCAACCAGCGGTACTCGACGCTCAAGCAGGTCGACACCACCAACGTCGGCCAGCTCAAGGGCGCGTGGATGACGCGCCTGAAGGGCTCCGGCGTCGGCGGCAAGTATTCGTTCGAGGCCTCGCCGCTCGTGAAGGACGGGATCATGTACGTGATCACGGGGAACGACGACGTCTTCGCGCTGAACGCGAAGACGGGCGAGATCCTCTGGGAGTACTGGTCGGGTATCGACCAGAAGATATCCACGGTGTGCTGTGGCTGGGTCAACCGCGGGCTCGCGATGGGCGAGGGGCTGCTGTTCTTCGGGCAGCTCGACGCGCAGGTCGTCGCCCTCGACATGAAGACCGGCAAGGTCAAGTGGAAGATGCCGATCGAGCGCTGGGAGAACGGCTACACGATCACGAGCGCGCCGCTCTATTACGAGGGCCTCGTGTACAGCGGCATCTCGGGCGGCGAGTTCGGCGTGCGCGGACGTCTCACCGCGCTGGATGCGAAGACCGGCGAGATCAAGTGGCGCTGGTACACGCTGCCGGGACCCGGTGAGCTCGGCAGCGACACGTGGCCGCCCGGGACCGACCACTCGATGCGCGGGGGCGCCACGATCTGGAACACGCCCGCGCTCGATCCCGAGCTCGGCCTCGTGTACTTCGCCACCGGCAACTGCGGCCCGGACTACGACGGCTCGATGCGCGAGGGCGACAACCTCTTCTGCGCGTCGATGGTCGCGCTGAAGGCGAAGACCGGCGAGTACGTCTGGCACTTCCAGCAGGTGCATCACGACATCTGGGACTACGACGCGGCCAGCCCCGTCGTGCTGTTCGACACGGTGATCGACGGCAAGCCGCGCAAAGGCATCGCCGAGGCCGGACGCACCGGCTGGGTCTACATCCTCGACCGCACCGACGGCAAGCCGCTCATCGGGATCGAGGAGCGGCCGGTGCCGCAGGAGCCGCGGCAAAAGACCGCCAAGACGCAACCGTACCCGAAGGGCGATGCGACGGTTCCGCAGTGCGCCGAGCCGATGCCGGGCTTCCCCAAGGCGGGATGCATCTTCGAGCCGTTCTGGGAAACGCCGGTGATGGTGCAGCCATCGGGACTCGGCGGCACCAACTGGTCTCCGGTGCCGTACAGCCCTGACACGGGCTACTTGTACGTGCCCGGCACCGTGCGAGCGGGCTCGTTCGGGCGGTTCGGGGACACCTTCAAGACCGGTCAGCGCTACGTGGGCGGCACGCAGGCGGCGCCGATCGGAACACCGATGAGCGGCACGTTCACCGCAATCGACAGCCGGACGAACACGATCGCGTGGCAGCACAAGACGCCGTACCGGCTGGGCGGGGGCGGCGGCTCGACGGTCACCGCGGGCGGCCTCGTGTTCCGCGGAGACCCCGACGGCAACTTTCTCGCGCTCGATGCGAAGACCGGCAAGGAGCTGTGGCGTTTCCAGACGGGATTCGGCGCGGACGCGCCGCCGGTCGCCTACGAAGTCGACGGCGAGCAGTTCGTGGTGATCGCCACGGGCGGCAACCAGCTGCAGGGCAGTGCGAACGGCGACGCGGTGTGGGCGTTCTCGCTCAAGGGCCAGCTCGGTCCGCTGTGGCCGCCACCGCCGCCGCCGACGGTGGCTGGACCCGTCGGCCCGATCGCGACCGGTGTCGACACGATCCGGATGGGCGGCAACAACGTCGAGTACAGCTTCGTGCCGTCCCGGGTTCGGATTGCCAAGGGCAGCACGCTGAATTTCACGAACGTCGGCGACTTGCCTCACGGCGCGACCGCGTGGCAGAGCGGGGACTGGGATACCGGCGTGCTTCCCACGGGCCAGGCGAAGTCGGTCACGTTCACCAAGCCGGGCGTCTACTACTACATCTGTACGCCGCACCCGTGGATGTACGGGCAAGTGATCGTGGAGTGATCGAGCCGTGCGCGTGATGCGCGCGGCGCTCGTCGCCGCCGCGCTCGCGCTGGCGCCGGGCGAGGCCGCGGCGGCGGAGCTTTTGCCGCCGCCGACGGCTGCGCTGCAGCCGCTGATCACGACGACCGAGCTGGTCGTCGGCCGCAATCGATTCGCGTTCGGTCTCTTGAAGGATGGCAGCCTGTTGCCGGCGCGCCGCGTCGCGGTTCGCGTGTACGACATCGGCGGCGACGACGCGCAGCTCGTGTCCGTGGTACCGGCGACGTATCACCCGCTCGAGGTCATCCAGGGCGATCGCCACGTGCACGTGCATCCCGATGGCACGCGGCATCTGCACGAGACCGCCACGGACGTCCGGGGCATCTACGTTGCGGATCTGACGCTGCCGCGAGCCGGGTCGTGGGGCCTCGAGATCGCGGTCGAGCACGGGCCGGGCGCGGTCGAAGCGGCGCGCCTGAGCGTCGATGCGCTGCCACACGCGCGCGCGCCGGCGCCCGGTACGACGGCGCCGCGCAGCCGCAATCGCGTGGCCAGCGACGTGGGCGATCTTCGTCTGATCGATTCGAGCGAGCCGCCGGATCCGCGCCTACATCAGACGCGGATCGCAGACGCGATTCGCCAGGGCCGCCCCCAGCTGATCGTGTTCGCGACGCCGAAATATTGCACCAGCCGGGTGTGCGGGCCGGTGCTCGACGTCGTCCGCACGCTCATTCCCGCCTACGGCGGTCGCGTCGCCTTCGTGCACGAGGAGGTCTGGCAGGCCGGCGCCACGCAGCGCCTCTCGCCGACGGTGGAGGAGTGGAACCTCCGGTCCGAGCCCTGGATCTTCATCGTCGATGGCGACGGCGTGATCCGCGCCCGGTTCGAAGGCGTCACGACCCGCCACGAGCTCGAGGCGGCGCTGCGACAGACGCTGCGGCTTCCGTAGGCCGCGCTACACCTGCTCGAATGTCCCTCGCGGCTGCCCCTCCATGTTGCGGCCTTCGATGCGGATGAGTCGCGTGGGACCGTCGCGCCGCGGCGAGTGGATGTCGCCCTCGTTGTACAGCTTGGCCATCCCCGGCCGCAGGGGATACGCGCGCACGTGGCGCACCTTGCCCGGCCGGCCATCCCTGGCGGGCTCGACGAGCTCCCAGTCACTCATGATCGTCTCGCCCTCGGCCTGACCGTAGATCGCCCAGTACTTGCCGTGATCGTGCGGCTGGCTTTCCTTCGCGCCATGGTTGACGTGGGCGAGGATGCAGAACCCCAGCTGCGCATCTTCGTACAGGATCTTGCGGTCCGGCACGTCGTCACCGAGGTGCCTGGCGACGAACGTCTCGTCGTTCAGCACGTCACGGAGCAGCGCGCAGACCTTTTCGCGTCCCTGGGGCGTGTTGTCGGCGGCGAGGATACGGTGGGCGGCGGCGGCGAAGTCTTCGAGGGTGTGCGTCACAGTTGGCCTCCTTCGCGCTGGATGGAGGAAAGAATAGCAAAAACATCCGCGACGCTCGCCGCGCTGCGGCTAGAATGCTCGTGTGTCGGGCACGGATCAGCGTCGAGCCCTGATCACCGGGATCACCGGCCAAGACGGCTCCTATCTCGCGGAGTTCCTCCTGGAGAAGGGCTACCACGTCATCGGCATGGTGCGCCGCGCGTCCACGGAGTCGTTCGAGCGCATCGCGCACCTGCGCGACCGCATCGCCATCCTGGAAGGCGATCTGCTCGACCAGCTCTCCCTCATCACGCTGCTCCATCAGGTGAAGCCGCACGAGGTCTACAACCTCGCGGCGATGTCGTTCGTGCCGACGTCCTGGGATCAACCGATCCTCACCAGCGAGGTGACCGCGCTCGGGGCGACGCGGCTGCTGGAAGCCATCCGCGTCGTCGATCGCGGTATCCGCTTCTACCAGGCGTCGTCGTCGGAGATGTACGGCAAGGTCCGGGAGACGCCGCAGAGCGAGCTGACGCCGTTTCATCCGCGCAGCCCGTACGGCGTCGCCAAGACGTACGCCCACTACATCACCGTGAACTATCGCGAGTCGTACGGACTGTTCGCCTGCTCGGGAATCCTCTTCAATCACGAGTCGCCGCGCCGGGGCAAGCAGTTCGTGACGCGCAAGGTGACGGATGGCGTCGGGCGCATCAAAACCGGTCGCCTGAAGGAGCTGCGGTTGGGCAACCTCGACGCCAAGCGCGATTGGGGCTTCGCCGGCGATTACGTGCAGGCAATGTGGCTGATGCTCCAGCAGCCCAAAGCCGACGACTATGTCGTCGCCTCCGGCGAGACGCATTCGGTCCGCGAGCTGTGCGAGATCGCGTTCGAACACGTCGACCTCGACTGGGAGAAGTACGTGGTGGTGGACCCGGCCTACGTACGTCCCGCCGAGGTCGATCTGCTCATCGGCGACGCCGCGAAGGCCCGGCGCGTCCTCGGCTGGAGACCGAAGCACTCGTTTCGCCAGCTGGTCGAGATGATGGTCGATGCCGATGTGGCCGCCGCCGTCGGCGGCTGAGCGTCTAGGAATTCCTTCGCTCTTCTCTGAGGTCGAATCGGCCGGGCTCGAGGCCCCAGCGCGTGACCTCGCCGACGAGATCGTCGGTGGCACTGAGCCGCTGGCTGAACTCGCGCACGAGCGCCGTGAAGAACGCCAGGCCCGCCTGCGGATTGTGCTCCACCACCGCCGTGAGCGTGTCGCGGTCGAGGACGAGCAGCTCGGTGTCCGTCTCTGCCTGCACACTGGTCGAGCGCTGTAGGCCGCCGAACAGGTTCATTTCGCCGAAGAAGTCGCCCGGGCCCATCCTCGTCAGCACCTTGTCGACGTTGCGCGCGACCGTCTTGGACATCACGAGCCGGCCCGACAGCACGAAGTACATCTCGCCGCCGACCTCTCCCTCACGGAACAGCAGGTGCCCTGCCTGGAGCGCACGCCACGTCATGCGCGAGGCGAGCGCCTCGATCTCGGCCGCGCTGAACCCGCGAAAGACCTCGAGCATACGCAGGACGGCGATGGTCGCGGGCGCGGCGCTCCCCGCACGCGGGATCGCCGGCCGGCTTACGGGCACGATCGCGAAGCCCAGGGCCTCGAGGTCGAGGGTGATCGAGCGCAGCCGGCGCTCGACGGTGGGGCTCGGCCCGGCCGTGGACTCGCGACGGTCCATGACCACGCGGACGCCCTCGAGCTCCGCGCACTGCCGCGATAACGACTCGAAGACGTCGGGGCGATTGCGGGCCACGACGAGGACCAGCTCCATCGAGTCGATACTATCGCAGACGAGCGCCACCCTGGGTGACCACGTCGAGGAACCTGGCGACTTCCGCGTTGATCTGCTCGACGTCGGCCGGCCGAAAGCCGCCGGCGGCCATGTGGCCGGTGACCGAGTCCGGATTGATCGACACGGTGCGAGCGTCGCGGATGTGCCGCGCGGCGTCGAGCGCTTCCCACTCGGGGTTCAGCAGATCCTTCACCCCGGTCATGATCAGCGTCTTCGCCTTGATCGTACCGAGCGCCTTCGCGTAGTCGCCGTTCAGGCCGGGCGTGGCGCTGACGTCGTGGGTCTCGTAGGCCCATGACTGGTAGATGAAGTCGTTGGCGTCGAACGCGTTGAGGACTGCGTCCTCCTGCGTCTTCAGCCACGGCAGGACGTCGAGCGGACGGACGAACTGGTCACGGTACCATTCGGGACTCCGCGCGGCGGCGAAGCCGAGGATGTCGCGCCACAAACGGACGCCGCTCGCGGGAACGGCCGTGTAGTTGCCGTTGTTCCAGGCCGGATCGAGCATGATCGCCTTGCGGCTCGCGTCCATGATCAGCACGCTCCAGGCGGGCGTGCGGGCGAGCGGGACGAGGGTGACGAGGCCATCCATGAAGTCCGGGTGCGACACGCCCCACTGCAGCGCCTGCATGCCGCCCATCGAGGGCCCCACCACGGCGACGACGTGGTCGATGCCGAGCTTGTCCCGGAGCAGCCGTCGCTGCGATTCCACCATGTCGCGCATGCCGAAGCGTGGAAACTGCATGCGCGGCTGAGTCTTGCTGTTGCTCGGCGACGTCGTCAAGCCGTTGCCGATCGCGTCCGTCGCGACGACGAAGTACTTCGTCGTGTCGAGCGCCTTGCCGGGACCGATGAGGAAGTCGAGCCGATGGTGGTTGCCCGTGAGTGCGGTCACCATGAGGATCGCGTTCGATTTGGATGCGTTGAGCGTGCCGTGGGTCACGTAGGAGATAGCGAAGTCCTTGATGACCTCTCCGCTCTCCAGCTTCAAATCGCCCATGGCGTAGCTCTGGTGCGGCGGATCGCCGGGCTTGTGCGCGAAGACGGGGGACGCGGCCGCGAGCACGAGCGCAAGGGCGAGAAGGCGGGTCATGGTGGGCCTCCCATATATAGGTGTGTGCCGCCGCAGTGGCGCGGATTGTAACAGACCGCGTATAGTAGACAGGTTATGCCGGACCGCGAGGTGCCGCGTGTTCTCGTCGTCGACGACGATGCAGGCGTGCGGCGCTTCCTCACGACGGCGCTCGGCGCCGCCGGCCTTGCGGTGACGGCGGCGGGCACGGCGGCGGAGGGCCTGCGACTCGCCGACGCGCGGCCCGATCTGATCGTGCTCGACGTCGAGCTTCCCGATCTCTCCGGACGCGAGGTCTGTCGACGCCTCAAGGCCGGCGAGGACACCGCGACAATTCCGGTACTGATGCTGTCCGGCGTGTTCACCGACGCCGCCGACCGAACGCAGGCGCTCGAGGACGGCTCCGACGCCTATCTCACCAAGCCCGTTACCGCGCGTGAGCTGGTGGCGATGGCGCGCGCGCTGCTGCGTACCGCCCGCGCCGAGCGGCGCAGCCACGAGCACGAGCGCGCCGCGGAGGCGCTGCGGCGGCGCGTCGCGCAGAGCAAGGCGATGGTCGACGTCGCCCGGTCGATCACGGGCTCGCTGGACCTGCCGGGCGTGCTCGATCGCATCCTCGACGAGGCGTGCCTGCTGCTGGGGGCCCGGCGCGTCGGGATCGCGGTGGTGGGAGGTACCGAGCCCGGCCCGGCCATTAGGTTCCGCGCCGTGCGCGGCCTGTCCCCGGCGTTCGCCGAGCGGTTGCGCCCGCTGTCGTGGCGCGACGGCACCACGCCCATGGCGGTCTTACAGAAGCGCCCGGTGTGGACGGCCGACATCCTGAGCGATCCGGCGATCGAGCTGACGCCGCCGACGCGCGCCGTCATCGAGGCCGAGGGCTATCGCGCCGTGCTGTCGGTGCCGCTCCTGGCCGGCGAGCGCGCCCTCGGCGCGCTCGTGGTGTATCGCGACCTGGCCGGGCCGTTTTCCGAGGACGACATCGACATCACGCAGGTCTTCGCGGCTCAGGCCGCGGTGGCCCTGGAGAACGCCGAGCTCTATCGCCGGGCGTCAGAGCGCGCGGAGAAGCTCACCACGCTCAGCGCGCTCACGCGTCTGATCACGGGCGCGGCCTCGAGCCACGAGGTGTTCGACGCCGTGGCCCAAGCCGCGGTGCGGCTGCTCGCGGCCCGGGCGAGTCAGGTGTGGGTGGACGACGCCGGCAACGGGATGCTGCGCATCGGAGGCAGCGTGTCGGTGGATCCTGGGCTCGCCGACAAGCTGGGCAAGTTGAAGATTATTCCGCACGGCGAGGGCCTCACCGGCGCGGTGCACGCGACGCGACGGCCGATGTTCGTGCGCGATCTGCGGGCGGAGCCGCGGTTCCTGAACCGCGCCATCGTCGACGCCGGCGACGTCCGGGCGTACGCGGGAATCCCGCTGGTGGCCGCCGAGGGCGCGGTGACCGGGGTGCTCTCGCTCCTCTTCGGCGAGCGGGGCGAGTTCACGGAGGAAGAAAAAGAGCTGGTGCGGCTGCTCGCGGATCAGGCGGCCATCGCCATCGTGCAGTCTCAGCTCTACGGCGAAGCGGAGCGGCGACGACGCCAGGCCGAGGAGATGGCGGACAATCTCGAGCGCAGCCAGGCGCGGCTCGTGAAGACCGAGCGCCTCCGCGCGCTGGGTGAGATGGCGGCCGGCGTCGCGCACGACTTCAACAATCTCTTGTCCGTCATCCTCGGACGCGCCGAGCTGATGCTGCGCCGCGTGCGGGAGCCCGCGATGGTGCGCGATCTGGAGGCGGTGCGTCGCGCCGCGCAGGATGGCGCCGACACCGTGCGCCGCATCCAGGAGTTCACGCGCACCCGCCGCACGCGCTCGTTCGAGCGCGTCGACCTCGGCGAGGTCGCGCGCGAGGTCGTCGAGCTGACGCGACCGCGCTGGGAGGTCGACGCTCTGAGTCGCGGCGTGCACTACGAGTTCACCGTGGAAGGCGAGGCGCCGCCGGTGGCCGGCCGCCCCGAGGAGCTGCGCGAGGTGCTCACGAATCTGATCACGAACGCCGTCGACGCCATGCCGGATGGCGGCCGCTGTACCGTGCGCGTCGGCGGCGAGGCGCGGTGGGCCACCGTCGCGGTGCGCGACACCGGCGTCGGCATGGTGGAGGACATGCGCCGGCGTGTCTTCGAGCCGTTCTTCACGTCCAAAGGCCCGCGCGGCACCGGCCTGGGCCTTGCGGTGTCCTGGGGCATCGTGACGCGGCACGGCGGGACGATCGAGGTCGAGAGCACGCCGGGCGCGGGCAGCACGTTCATCGTGCGCTTGCCGGTTCCCGTCACGCTTCCCGACTCGGTGATCGGCGTCAGGGTGCCCTCGCCGACGCGCGCCGCCCGCGTGCTCATCATCGAGGACGAGACGGAGGTGCAGGCGGTCCTCGCCGACATGCTCCGCGAGGCCGGTTACGTCGTCAGCGTGGCCAAGGACGGCAGCAACGGCCTGGAGCGCTGCGAACAGGAGTCGATGGACCTCGTGCTGAGCGACATCTCGATGCCCGGCCTCTCGGGCTGGGACGTCGCCGCGCGGCTGCGGTCGCGCTTTCCGTCGATTCCCATTGGATTCGTCACGGGGTGGGGCGATCAGCTCGATCCCGAGCGCCTCGCGCGGACCGGCGTGAGCTTCGTCATCGCCAAGCCGTTCCAGGCGCTCGACGTCTTGCGGCATGTCGCGCAGGCCCTGGGGCAGCCGGGCGCCGCTGCAGGCTGAGCCCGTCCCGCGCCGCCGCAGGCTGAGCGCGTCCAGCGCCGTTAGCGCCGCTGGCGTTTGCGCTGGCGCAAGTCGATGAGGCCCGGACTGCGCCGTGGGTCGTCGCCCTTAGGGAAGATCTGGGCCTTCTGCACTTTCTGGGTCCCGGTCGTGGGCAGCGAGCCCACGAACAGGATGAAGCCCGGGGCCTTGAAATACGCGAGCCGCTCCATACACCACTCGAAGAGGCGCTCGGCGAGCGCGACGTCGCCGATGATTCCCGGCATGGGAACGACGCACGCCATCACTTCCTCCTCGCGAACCTCGTCGGGCACGGCGAGGACCGCCACCTGCGCGATCGCGTCGTGCGCCTGCAGCACGGCCTCGATCTCGGCAGCGGCGATGTTTTCGCCGGAGCGGCGGATGATGTTTTTCTTCCGATCGACGAAGTAGAGCATGCCGCTCTCGTCCTGACGTACGACGTCGCCCGTGTGGAACCAGCCGCCCCGCCACGCGTCCTCCGTGGCGCGCTCGTCTTTCAGGTAGCCCGAGAAGAAGGCGTGGCGCGGACCTTCCGGGCCGCCCCAGCGTACGACGAGCTCGCCGTCCGTGCCGCGCGCGACCTCGCGGTCGGCGTCGTCGACGACCCTCGCTTCGAATCCGGCGACGGGTTGCCCGAAGGCACGCGTGTGAGTCATCCGGGGCTCGTGATTGACCATCGTGACGCGACCGGTCTCGGTCATCCCCCAGCCCTCGATCAGCGGAAAACCGAAGCGCTTCTCGAACGCATCGTGCAGCTCCGGATCGACCCCGGCGCCGAAGCCGAATTTGACGGTGTGCTGGCGTTCCTCGGGTGTGATCGGCTGGTTCAGCAGTATAGGCGGCACGACGCCGAGGTAATGGATGATCGTAGCGCGTGTCGCCACGACGTCTTTCCACCACCGGGTCGCGCTGAAGCGCTCCGGCACGATCAGACAGTTCGCGGTCAGCATCACGCACGTGGCGGTGAACGCCTGACAGTTCATGTGATAGAGCGGCAGCGGATTGAGGATGCGGTCGCGACCGCGCTCGATGACGACGAGCCCGCCCATGTCGCGGTAACAGGCGCCGGACGTCAGGTAATAGCGGTTCGTGAGGACGCAGCCCTTGGGCCGACCCGTCGTGCCCGACGTGTAGAGCAGGCTGCACTCGGTGTCGAGGTCCGGGGCGCCGCCACGCGGCGCCACGCGCGGCATCGGCAGCGACGAAGGCCAGTTTTCCGCGTTGACGACGGGCAGCGGCTGCTTGCGATCCCTCGCGACGGCTTGGACGTCCCCGACGCGCGCGGCGATGACGACGGCCAGGTCCGCCTCCGAATGCTCCATCTGGTAGCGCATCTCGTCGTGGCGGTAATCGGGATTGATCGGAACGATGCTGCAGCCGAGCGCGTTGAGCGCGAGGTAGTGGAAGAAGAACTCCGGCCGGTTCTCGAGCAGCAGCGCCACGCGGTGACCGTGACCGAAGCCGGCCGACTCGTACTGCGCACGCAGCCGCGCCACCGCCTCATGTGCCTGTCCATACGTGTACTCGACGCCCTGCGGGTGATAGGCGCGGCCGGCCGCGGGCGGCGCGCAGAGAAAGACGTGCGCGGGCGCCGCGGAGGCGGTCGCCGCGAACGCGTCGTAGACGGTCTTCATCGCCGCGGATTCTAACGCCGATGCGTCGTACGCCCGAGCGGGCGTTTGCTACGATCGTCCGCCGAAGGAGGAGCGCATGGCCGCCTACGTCATCGCCAACGTGAGCGTTCAGGACGCCGCGACGTTCGAAGAGTATCGCCGCCAAGTGCCCGCGACGATCGCCAAGCACGGTGGCCGCTACCTCGTGCGGGGAGGCCGTGTCGAGCGCGTCGAGGGAGCGTGGAGCCCCGCGCGCCTGGTTGTCCTCGAGTTTCCGTCGATGGAGCAGGCCCGGCGCTGGTACGAATCCGACGATTACCGCGAACCCAAGGCGCTGCGAATGGCGTGCGCGACGACCGACGTGCTCTTCGTCGAAGGAGCCTGATACGCACATTTAGCCATCCTTACAAGATCGGGTCGTCGCGCAATCGGTCCAGACGCCCGCTGACCCGGGGGAGTTACCGCTCGCTGGCAGGTCGCTTGCTCCTGATCTCTTCGGCAGGAGGGAAAGCCAATGCGTTCACTCGGTGCAATGACAGCGGTGCTATTACTCGTCGGCGTGGCGGGGTGCTCCGCCACGATGGATCCGGAACGTACGATGCGCGGCAGCTCACCGTCGAACACGCTCGACCCGCCGCGTGCGGTCGTGCAGGGCGACGTCGTCCGGGTCGATCCCACTCAGCGAGTGATCGTGCTGAGCAATGGACAGATGTATCAGGTACCCGCCGACTCCCTGGTGTACGTGAACGGGCAGCCGGTGGCGTGGACGACGGTGCAGCCCGGCGCGCGGGTGGTCATCCCGCAGGGCCAGCTCGTTGAGCTGCGTGATGGCCGCTACATGGTCGTACAGTCGCCCGGCACCGTCGTGACCCCCGCGCCGGGCACCATCGTGACGCCCGTGCCGGGCACCATCGTGACGCCCGTGACGCCCGGAACCGTGGTGACCAACCCCGGGATTCGCCAGACGCTCTACGGGCGCGTGACCGACGTGGATCGCAACGAGATTCGCGTGCAGACCGTGGACAGGTCGTTCGAGATCAAGATGGCCGATCCGAAGGCCGCAGGCATCCGCAAGGGTGACAACGTCCAGATCGATCTGACGTTCTCGCCGACGGCGCCCTCGGCGCTGCCGCGATAGCGCGCACGCGTCCGCGTGGGGGGCACCGCGCCCCCCACGCGGCATCACCTCATCGCCTGCTCCGCCTGTCGCAGTCGCCGTGACAGCGTCGCGAGGATGCTCTGGGTGAGCTCCGGCGCTTCGCGCAACAGAGTGGCGAAGTCGCGCCGCTTGATCACCAGCAGGCGCATCGGCGTTTCGGCGACCACGGTCGCCGAGCGCGGCTCGCCGTCGAGCAGGCTCATCTCGCCGAAGTAGTCGCCCGGCTTCAGTCGCGCACGACGCCGTGTCGACAGGTCCACGCGCGCCGAGCCGTCCATGATCAGGTAGAACTCGTTGCCGGGCTCTCCCTGGCGGGCGAGCACGGTGTCCGCGGGCACTTCGACGACCTCGGTGATCTTCGCGACGGCCTTGAGCTGCTTGCGCGAGCATTCCTCGAGGAGCGGCACCTCCTCGAGGCGGGCGATCTTGTCGTCCTGCGTGACGCGCGGACCGAACATCCCCGAGGGCGGAAGCGACGCGCGCAGGCTTTCTGGAATCGACCCGTCGAGGATGCGGCTGATGAGCTCCATGGCGACCTCCCCATGACAAGCGTACCGCGAGAGGTCGGCGAACGGCTAGGGCCGCAGAGCGTCCACGCGCTCACGGAGGCGGCGGATGACGGTGTCGTAGCTCTCCGTCTGCAGGAGCCGGGTGAACTGCGCGCGATAGCCTCCGACCATGCTCGTGCCCTGCATGCGGATATCCCAGACGCGCCAGCGGTCGCCGTCGCGCACCATCGCGAAGTCGAGCGGCATCCCGTTGTGCCCGTCGCGACCGACGACGCGCGCCTGCACGACGGCGCGATCACCGTCCAGGGAGTCACCGGTCACGACGATCTTCTCGCCGTTGTAACGGTCCAGATTCTTGAGGTAGGCGCGGTTCAACAGCTCGCTGAATAGCGTAACGAACGCGCTGCGATCCACGTCAGGGAGCGTCTGCCAGTGCGCGCCGAGGGTGCGACGGCCCATCTCGTTCCAGTCGATCAGCTCGTCCGTCACGCGGCGGACGGCCTGCCGGCGCGGCGTGGTCCGGTCGTCCCCCCTGAAGGCCGGATCTCCGAGAACAGCCAGCACCCGGTCGATCTGGGACGCCAGCTGGTCCGCCGGCGGGCCGGCGACCGCCGGCGTGGCTGCACTGAGCAGCAGACCGAGCGAAAACGCGACGGCGACAACGAGCGTCGAGATACGCGCCATAGTCGTTTCCTCCAGGCCCTCGAAAGTGCAAGGCGAGTGCCGCACTTGGATTTCAACGACTTGGCCGCGCTGGAGGTGGAAAACGCTTGTCCGAGGTGGCGCGTTGGTCGCAGAGGAGGCCCGGGGGATTGCAGGGATCCGCGCGAGGGCTGGCCGCGAGGATCAGCCGATTTCCGGCCGCTTGCCGTAGGCGACCCGCACGTCGGTCTTGATGCCGCCGCGCACGTTGAAGTCGCCGGTCACCTCGGCCCACCGCGGTCGGATCGCCGTCACCAGATCGTTCAGGATCCGATTCGTCACGTCTTCGTGAAACGCGCCCTGGTCGCGATAGGACCACAGGTAGAGCTTGAGCGATTTCAACTCGACCAACGATTGATCGGGGACGTAACGAATCCGGATGGTGGCGAAGTCGGGCTGGCCCGTCATCGGACACAGGCACGTGAACTCCGGCACCGCCATCGTGACTTCATAGTCGCGGTCGGGATGCGGATTCGGCACGGCATCCAGCGCTCGTGACGGCTTTGTGGGCATGACCGATTGTACCGTCAACGGGCGGTGAGGCCGATGCCGACGGCGACGGCGAGACAGGCGAAGAGGATATCGACGGTCAGACGGTCGCCGGCGATCAGCGCGGCGATGGCCACGCCGAAGATCGGCTGCGTCAGAAAGAACCCGGCAAGCCCGGACGGCCGATAGCGCCACAGCAGCCAGAGGTTCGCGATGAAGTTGAAGCCGGCGATGAGCGCGCCCTGGTAGAGGAGTGAGAGCCCGAGTCGGACCGTCCACGCGGTGGGCGCCGACTCGGTGAGGGCCGAGGCGACGATGAACACCGCCGAGCCGAGCGTAGCCTGGGCCAGCAGAAGCTTCACCGGGTCGAGCTGGCGCACGACGCGAGCAAGATAGACGGTCCGCTCGGCCAGCACGAAGCCGCTCACGAACATGATGGCGTCGCCCAACAGGCTCGAGTCGCCGGAATCGTGGCGCATGAAGAGCAGGACGATGCCGCCGTACGCGACGAGGACGCCGAGCAGCCGCCGCGCCGTGAGGCGATCGCCCGGAATGAGGAAGTGCGAGAGCAGAACGGTGTGCACGGCGTAGAGGTTCAGGACGACCGCCGCGTGCGCGGCGCTCGTGAGCGCGGTGCCGACGTTCATGCTCGCGATCTGCGCGACGAAGAGAACGGTGACGATCAGAAGCGGCTTCACCTCGGCACGGTGCACACGGAGTCCGGCGAGCCGGCCCGTGAGCCACGCCCACAGCGTGATCACCACGCCACCGACGACAAAGCGCATCCACGCCAGCCTCAGCGGCGGCGCGTCCTCGAGGCCGAGCTTTATCGCCACAGGGTTGCCGCCCCAGAAGAGCGACAAGAGGAGCGCGAGCAGCGCACCGCGAAGGTCGACGTCCCGGCGGTCGGTCACGGACGGTCCACTATAATCGAACGTCATGAAGATCGGGCTCGTTGGTCTTCCGAAAAGCGGCAAGACGACGCTGTTCAACCTCCTCACCGGGTCATCGGTGACGACCGCGCGGTACGACAGCGGCCGCGCCGAGCTTCACACCGGGGTCGCACGCGTTCCCGACCCGCGGGTCGGCGTGCTCCGCGGGCTCTTCGACCCGAAGAAGACCACCTACGCGACATTCGAGGTGGTGGACCTGGCCGGCATCGCCAAAGGCGAGCGCGGGGGGCTCGAGACGAAAGAGTTTCGCAACGCGGATGCGCTGCTGCACGTCGTTCGCGCCTTCCCCGACGCCGCGCTCGGCGCGCCAGATCCGAAGCGCGACATCGAGGATCTCGAGACGGAGCTGTTGCTGGCCGACCTCGAGGTCGTCGAGCGCCGGCTCGAGCGGCTGGAGGCCTCGATCAAGAAGCAGCGGAAAGACGCCGAGGTTAAAGAACGCGAGCTGCTCGTCCGACTCAAGGGCGCGCTCGAGTCCGAGCGGCCGCTGCGCGGCGAGCCGCTGACGGCCGACGAGGACAAGCTGCTGCGCGGCTTCACGTTTCTCTCGGCCAAGCCGATCTTCCACATCGTGAACCTCGACGAGAAGGCGATCGCCACCGGGGAGCGCGTCGTTGAGACGTTCGGCCTGGGCAGCGTCGCGGCGCGGCCGCGCACGCGCGTGGGCTGGGTCTCGGCGGTGATCGAGACCGAAATCGCGCGGCTCGAGGGCGAGGAGCAGCAGGCGTTCCTGGCCGATCTCGGCCTCGCCGAGCCCGCGATTCGGCGCGTGCTGCGCGAATGCTACGGCCTGCTGGGCCTCGTGTCGTTCTTCACCGTCGGCGAGGACGAGGTGCGCGCCTGGCCAATTCCCGACGGCACACGCGCGCAGGACGCGGCGGGCGTCGTCCACTCCGATATCGCTCGCGGCTTCATCAGGGCCGAAGTCAATGGCTACGACGAGCTCGTGGCCGCGGGCGGAGATTTTGCGGAGCTACGCGCGCGCGGGCAGCTGAGGCTGGAGGGAAAGGACTATATCGTTCGCGACGGCGAGGTGTGCCACTTCAGATTCAATCCCAGAGCGTAATGATCGCGCGAGGTCAGGACGTCAGAATCGCGGTGGGTGACTTTACCACACGAGACAGTCTCACTTGCCGCTGCGCTCCTCAATGCACTAGTCGCGTCGGTGGCTGCCCAGGCGCACATGCGCACGCAAAAACGGTAGGGATAGATACGAGCGGGGGTAGCCGGGCATCCGACGGCGGCCGGTGTTGTAGGTCGCCGGTCATGAACCTGCGGTTGAGAGGAGGCAGAAGAGGCCGACCCGAAAGTCGGCCGCGGTAGCCATCGAACCGGGTATGCTGAACACCGGGACGTACGTCAGCTCCGCGCCGCGCCCGCGAGTAGCGGCCATCGCCGTGACGCCTAACACCTGGAGATTCCTCATGCGTCGCATGCCGGCCGTCATCATCGCGCTTGCCGTGCTCGCCGCGTCCTCAGTGTCGTGCGCCGAGGAGGCGCTCACGGACGCCAAGCGCGCGGACATCGAGCGCCTCCTTCAGATGACGGACGCGCTCAAGATCGGCCAGATGTTCGCCTCGACGGCCACACGCCAGTTCGAGCAGACGCTGCGTAAACTTCGCCCCGATATTCCCGCGGAACTGTTCGGTATGGTGCGAGAAGAGGTCCAGAAAACCGTCGACGAGAGCATGGTCGCGAAAGGCGGGTTGATCGATCAACTGATCCCGCTTTATCACCGCTACTTCTCGCACGACGACATCAAGGCGATGATCGCCTTCTACAGCACGCCGGTGGGCCAGAAGACTATCTCATTGATGCCGCAGATGGCGCAGGACAGCGTGGCGCTTGGTCAGCAGTGGGCACAGCGGATGCGCCCGGTGCTCGAGCAGCGGATCAAGGCACGCTTCAAGCAGCGCGGTATCGACATCTGAGCCGCGCCTCCGTAACTTTACGATTGGCTCGGCTACTGGCTGGCCTGTGGACGCCCGGAACGTGGCGGGCGACGTTCTCGCGCGACGCCATGGTCTCGGCCGACGGGTCCGGTGCGGACGCGACGCCGTGGCGAGCGGTGCAACGCGCGGCGTGGGAGGCGCTGAACAGGGCCACCTAGGATGAACGCGCCGAGCCGCCCGTCGTGCGCGTCGGCCTTGCTCTTCTTGTTCATGACCGCTTCCTCCGCTGCTTGGCCCACCCGGCCTTCGCCCGCCTTCCGCGCGCTCGCCTTCCGTCCCGCTTTGGTCATCGCGGCGGAACGCGGTGCGTAATGCTGACCCGGCGCGAGCCGCATCAAGACAGTTTACGGTGGCCACGCTGCCCCACTGAGGCGACGAAACGTGGCATACTCCCCCTCGCTTGAACGGACGCGCGCTCGCGCTCCTCGTGGCGCTCGCCGGCTTCCTCGCATCGGCAGGCGGGGCCGCCGCGCAGGGCGGCTGGCTCTTGTCCCGGCCGCCTGACGACTGCACGCTGATCACCGGCTTGGCGATAATCCAGGTCATGCGGCCCGCGTCGGTTCCCAGCCGCTGCTCGGGCTCGCGCGGCGACCTGGATAAAGCGCGGGCCGCGGTGGCGCGCCTTAGCGCCCGCCCCGTGTACCGGACGCTAGTTGAGATTTTCTTCGACGAGTGGGCGCCCGAAGCGCAGTGGAAACAGATGTCGGCCTTCGACAGCGCGCGCGAGTGCGAGGCGATGCGGGCGAAGCTCAGGGCGCCGAATCCCGCCATGGACCAGTTGCTCGACCGCAAGTTGGGCGGCGAAGCCTTCGACGACGAGTTCAGCGAGGCTTACGGGTACGTCGCCATGCAGTTGAGCCGCTGCATGCCCGCCTCGGTAGTCTTCCCGCCGGCGCGCTGACGCAGTAACGCCGCCCCAGGACGTCGGGCGGCGCCGTCTTCGGCGGTAACTGCCCGCCATAATAGGTGATCCTCAACAGAGGACATTCCAGAAGACATTCCAGATTCGACGTCGCGCGATAGGTACGCGTCTTTCCGGACCGTGCCGCCCTTACAACGCGCTCCCAGTGGCACGGAACATGCGACGCTTCGCACGGCATGAGCGTTGGTTTCATTATCGTCGCCTGTGTGTTCGCCCTCGTGCTGAGCTGCGCCGTCGCCTGCGTGGATTGGTGGCGCGAGGCGCGGCTGGCGACGCCGCGGCTTCGGATGGCGGCGTTGATCAAACGCGACGCCGAGCCCGTGCGGCCGGCGACGGAGCGGCGCGCCGCCTAATCGGCCTTTAGCCCCGGAATCGGCTTCAAGGGGCCGCCGAGCGCCTTGATCACGGCGGCGACGTTGGCATCCGGCGTGTTGGCCATCAGCACGCAGCCCGGCCCGACGATTAGCCCGCGCCCCCCCATCCGGGCCACGGCCTCCTCCGCTTCCGCCGCCGCGTCGGCGGGCGTCGCATCGCGAAGCGTCCGCCACTGATTCAGTCCTCCGCAGACGGCGCCGACAATCTGACCGCCTGCGGCGGCGAGGGTCGGGCCGGCCGCCCGATCGTCCCAGTTCCAGACGTGCCCGGGCAGCCGCGCAAGCCGGTCGAACATGAGGCGGTCGCCGTGACAGTGGACGACCGTCATGAACGATGTGGGTCGGAGGGCCTCGAGCACGCGACGATCCCACGGCTCGCCGAAGCGCGCGTAGGTCTCCTCGTCCATCACGCTCGCGCTCGCCGTCTGGATCGAATAGAGGATGCCGCCGATGCCCTCCGCCAGGGCCAGCTCGTTGAAGCGCAGCACCGTTTCACCGATGGCGTCGACGGCGGCGGCAACGGCTTCGGGTCGTTCCCGCAGATCGGTGGCCAGACGGTCGCCGCAGAGCTTGCGCGCGATCGACAGCGGCGAGAAGACCGTCGCGAGCACCGGCGCGTCACCGATTCGCCGGTCGAAGCCGAGGCGCACGATCGTCTCGAGCTGCTCGACCCAGCCGTCCGCGCTCGCGGGATCGAGCCGTCGGATGCGTTTCCAGTCGTCGCCGCTCTTCACCGCGCAGGAGGCGCACGGCCGATTCCCCGTAGGGAGGACGTGCTCGGACTCGACGCATCCCCAGGCTTCGACGCAGTAGCCGCCACGCGGCGTGATCTTGAGGAAGTCGGAGCCGTAATGATCGTGGAAGCGCAGCGTCGCCTGGGCCAGGCCGGCCGGCGAGCGATCGACGGCGGGAAAGTGGCGCCACACCGCGTACGGCACGCGGTCCACCGGCTCGCGATTGATCGCCGCCGTGAGACGCTCGCGTCGCGTCATCTGCTTCATCGCGTCACGCGACCGTCGCTCACCACGGCCGTGCCGTCGACTCCCACGACGTCGAAGCCCACCGCGCCGTCGGGCAAGGGATGACTGCGAACGTTGAGACGCGTGGGCACCATGACCATCCCCGTGAACCGTGCGGCGACCCCGCGGACGCGCGCGGGATCGGCGTCGAGCTCGCGAGCGACCACGCGGGAGACGGCGAGCGCGAGCGTCGCGGTGCCGTGCAGAATGATCGCCGGCAGGCCCGCGGCGCGCGCCACGGCGGCGTCGGTGTGGATCGGATTGTAGATGCGCGCGCACTCCGTATAGACGTGCGGCAGCTGCAGGGGGACGTCGATCGGCTCCTCCCATTTCGTGGCGCCCGCGGGCGGAGCGGCCGGCGGCGTTTCCGCCGCGCTCGGCGCGATCTCGTCGCCGTGCAGCTCCACGCCGCGATAGATCGAGCCGTGGTCGGTCGTGGTCACGGCGACGCCGGTGCGGTCCGTCGTGGAGAACCGAATCACGACGAGCGTGCCGGCGCGGACCCGTTGGACGCCCACGACATGTGCGCTCGCGCGCAGGCTTTCGCCCGCGCGCGGCGGGCGATGGACGACCAGGTTGTGGAAGGCGTGGACGCCGCGGCGCCCCACGGCTTCGTCCATGGTCCTCGCGCGCAGTGCCAGCGCCAGCGGCCACTCGTAGCAGACCGAGAACAGCGGGTGCACGGCGGGGCCGCCGGGCGCGATCGTGTCGTAATAACGGGGATCGCGCTCGCCCAGCGCCGCGGCGTAGCCCATGAGCCAGCGCGCGTCGACGGTGACGGCCGTCGGACCGATCCGGGCGACGGCGAGACGGGCGCTATCGAGGAGAAGGGCGGCCATCACCCGCGCGGAAAGTTCATGGCGTCCACGAAGATCTGCTCGAAATCGGGATGCGCGGCCAGCGAGACGTGCTCGATGCGCGCGGCGATCGTGTCGGCACGGGCGCGCTCGGCTTCGGACAGCAGGCTGAGCTGCGCGCCGAGGGACGCGGCGTTGCCGACGTAGCGCACGCGCGTGGGAGGCAACGCGGGGATCAGCCCGATCCGGATGGCGCTGGGGATCGACAGGTAGTTGCCGAAGCCACCCGCGAGCATCAACTCCTCGACGCGCTCGAGGGCAACGCCGGCCACGTGGAGCAGCATGGTGATGCCGGAGGCGATGGCACCCTTCGCGAGCTGGACCTGCCGGACGTCGTCCTGGGTGAGAATCATCTCGCCGCGCGCGCCCGCTTCATCGGGGCGCAGCACGACGAACACGCGCTCTTCGCCGCGCATCGCCACGCGATCGCGAAGCGCCGGCGGCAGGCTGTCGCGCTCCTCCACCCGGATCAAGCCGGTCCAGTCGATCACACCGGCGTCGAGCAAACCGGCGAGCAGGTCGATGAGTCCCGAGCCGCAGATGCCGAGCGCCGGCGCCTCGCCGATCGTGTGCACGTGCACGTCGCGATCGATGCTCACGCGGTCGATCGCCCCCTGCGCGCCGCGCATGCCGTGACGGATCTGCGCGCCCTCGAGGGCGGGCCCGGCGGGCGCGGAGCAGGCGAGGAGCCGCTCGCGCGAGCCGAGCAGCACCTCGCCGTTGGTCCCGATATCGACGGCCACGCGGAGCGTCGGCGAATCCGCCAGCCGCGTGGCGAGCGCGACGGCCACGGCGTCGGCGCCCACGAAGCCGGCCACGATCGGCAGCAGGCACACGCGTCCCTCGGGCGCGATCTTCAACGGCACGTCGCGCGCGGGCAGCACCGCGGCGTGCCGCATCACCGGAGCATATGGCGCGAGCCCGACGTGCGATGGATCGATGCCGAGCAGGAGATGGTGCATGCACGTGTTGCCCACGACGACGGCCTTGTAGATCCATTTCGGCAGCACGCCGGACGCGCGGCAGAGCTCGGCCACGTGCTGGTTCAGCAGGCCGACGATACGCGTGTGCAGCTTGCGGAGGTTGACCGGGTTGAACTGGGCGAACGCGATTCGCGACATCAGATCACCGCCGAAGACCGCCTGGGGATTCAGGCTGGAGACGGAGGCGAGCTGCTCACCCGACGTCAGCTCGATGAGTGTGCTCACCACGCTCGTGGTGCCGATATCGATGGCGAGCCCGAACTTCATCGCGGTCGTATCGCCGCGCTCGACGGCGATCACGGTGCGGCGCGTGCCGCCACCGCTGCCGGCGGTGAACGTCGTCACCGTGACGCCGCCGGGATCGTCGCGGAGCGCCTGCGGCAGCCCCGTGAGCACGCTCGATCCGACGTCTTCGGGCGCCACGCCGACGGCCGCTGCCAGCTGCTCGAGGTCCGACGTCTGGTGGTGCTCCTCACGCGGCAGCGAGACCTTCACCAGCTCTTTGGCGATGCCGGCGTCGATGCGCACGCCGAGGCCGCCGACACCGGGTCCCGCGCCGAGGATCTGGAAGGCCTGCTCCTCCAGCGGCGGCGCGAGCAGCACGGTGATCGGCTCCGTCACCGCACACTGGCAGGAAAGCCGATAGCCCTCGCGCACGAGGTCGTCGCCGAGCTGGATCTCGTCCATGATGGTCGGCGGCGGGATCGTGCCGTGGACGAATTTCACGCGGCAGGAGGTGCAGCGTCCGCGGCCGCCGCAGGTTGCCGTGACGTCCACGCCGCCGTCGTGCGCCGCCTTGAGGATGCTGGTGCCGGCCGCGACGCTCAGCTCGCGGCGTGTCCCGGCTGCGTCCGGGTTCGTCAGGATGACGAGCGAAACCGCCATTCGCCGTTATTGTAGCGCGCGGTCGCGCTGCGCTACGGGGTGATCTCGAATTCGACGCGACCCGTGCCCTCGCCCTCGACGGCCGCCGGCGCGGTCTGCGCGGCCAGACGCTCGGCGTCGACGCCGCGCCCCGCCAGCGCATCGCGCACGGCGGCGACGCGGCGCTCGCCGAGCGCGGTCGCCGCCGCAGCGGGTGCGCGTGTCTCGGCCGCCAGCGCCGTGAGCAGCTCGTCGAGCGAGGCCGGCGGCTCGCGCTTGGGAAAGCGCCGCGTGAACACGCGCAGCGCCGCATCACGCAGGGCCCCCTCGCTGCCGTTGTTCGCCCGCTCCCTGAGGCGGCCGCGCAGCGCCTCGAGCTTCAGCGGCTCGGCGTCGGCGACCGTCAGCACGGGACGCAGACGGAGACGGATACCCGGCTTGTCGCGTAGGAATCCCGCGAGCCTGTCCAGGTGCTCACCCATTTCCGGCCGCGGTGTGGCCGTGCCCGGCAGGAACGTCACCGGATTCACCGACAGCGATTCGATTCGCGAATCCTCGCTGACGAAGAGCGTGCCGATCAGCGTGAAGGGCAGCCCAACGGTCTTGAAGGCGAGACCGCGCAGCGCGCTCCAGATCGCGTCCCCGAAATCGAACTCCGGCGACGACAGACGTCCGTGCACGGGCATGGAGACCTCGACATGGCCGCGATGGTCCTTCAGCAACGAGACGAACGTGTCGAGCGGCAACCCGATCGGCCACTTCGGCGGTGTCGCGCGCACGGGCGAGCGCACGACCTCGAGCCCTTCGAGCCCCGCGTCGTTGGTGGCGTCCAGCTCGTCCCCCTCGATGCGGTAGCGTGCGGCGAGCGCGAGCGTGCCCTGGCGCGCGGTCCAGCCGAAGAGCGTGTCGAGATACGCATTCGCACGGGGTGCCGCATAGCCGCCGAGCGTGAAGAGGACATCCACTCCCTTCGGCGCGCCGACCGTGCCCAGCTCACCGCTGATCGACAGAGCCGCGCTGGGGCCGACGGTGGCGCGCACGGCGATGTGGGCCTTGTCGGTGGGCGTCGTGCCGAGACCCAGGAGCGTGACGTTCACGGCCGACAACTCCTCGGCGAAGTCGGGCTCGGTGGTGCGGTCGACGAAGCGGCCGAAGCCGTCGGTCAGCGTGAGTCGTCCCAGCGACACGTCGATCGCCTCCATCGGCGATCGCGCGTCCGAGGCGCGCGGCGACGCCGGCGCGGGCTTGCCCGCCGCGCCGACGCGCGGCGTCAGCAGATCGACGAGCGGGAAGCGGCCCGATGCCTCACGCTCGAACAGGATCCAGGGTTTGTCGATGTCGAGGCTCGTGACGCGCACGCCACCGGGCCACTGAACGTCGACGCCCTCGGCGCGCGCGAGTCCCGCCGTCAGCAGCTGGCGGTCGGCGTCGCCGAGCGCGAGCTGTTTGAGCGCGGCGCTGCCGCGCGCCGAGAGCGCGAAAGGATCGAAGCGCATGCTGACCTGGGCCTCGCCGTCCACGTTGCCGGTCACTCGCGCGCTCACCGGCAGATAGGGCTGTGCGGGAGAGAGCGCCACGTCGGCCAGCTTCACCCGCGCATCGACGCGCGAGGGATCGACCTCGAACGTGCCGCGCGCCTCGAGCCGGCCTCCGCGCGGCATCGGCGTGGCCACCTCCGCCTCGGCGGGCCTCTTCACCGGCCACGTGAAGTTGTGGACCTCGAGCCGCGTGCCGCGGATCTGAAACCGCGCCGCCGGCTCGACCGAGTCGTCCACGATGTTGGTGCCGCCGTCTTCCACGACCGCGTGACGCACCGCCACCTCCGGCTTGAGCGCGGGATCCGTGGACGGCGCCGGCGCGAGGCCCGTCCTCATCGCTCGCGGCTTGAGCGAGAGCGCCGCGCCAAGCGAGAGCTCCCCGCGCTCATCGCGATCGATGAGCGCCCATGGACGCACGACGCGCACGTCGTCCACCGCGATCTTGGCCGGCGCGCGGTAGTCGACGCCGCTGCCCTCGATGCGCGCGATCGTCATGAGCTGGCGATCCCCGTCGAGCAGCACCAGGTCGCTGGCGCCGACGGTGCCGCGCACGCGCATGCGCGGCGGGTCCAACCGCCCGCGCACGTCGAGGCGCGCCTCGACCCGGCCCTGCACCCGACCGCGGAACGGCAGATACGGCTGCGCCTGCGCGATGTCGACGTTGCGCGCGTTGACGTCGACCCGCACGACACGCTGGTCGAGCTCGCCGCTGCCCGCGACGGTCAGCGTGCCGCCCCCCGGCAGCGTCGCGTCGAGAGCGATTTGCGCGGGGCCGTGCGCAGGCCAGCCGGCGTTCTTGATGATCAATCCGATCGCCGTAGCTTCCAGGCGCGCGGCCGGCGAGACCGTCGCGTCGACGAGCCTCAACCGTCCCTCCTGGACACGCACCTCGCCGATCGTCACGTCCACGGCGGGAGGCGAGGTGCCCGCCACCGCGGAGGCGTCCGCACCGGGCTGCCGCACGAAGAGACTCCGCAGCGCGATCGCGCCGGTGGCGTCGCGATCGACCGTGGCCCATGGCTTGCGCAGATTCAGAAACCCCACCGTGAGCCGCGACGGCCACTCGTAGTCAAAGCCGCTGACGTCGAGGCGCTCGACACCGAGCGGCGGCGAGTCAGCGCGGCTCGGATCGTCGATGACGAGGCGGGTGGCGCCGGCTGCGCCAGTGACCCTGAGCCGTAACGCGTTGTCGCGCAGCGAGGCGACGACGTGCGCGTCGACGTCGGCGACGCCGCCGAGCGCGCCGGCGAGCCGGGCATAGCGATTCGCGAGGTCCACCGGCAGCCGCGTCGCCCGGACATTCAGCTCCGTCGCGACCGGCTGGCTGGTCAGCGTGCCGCGTACATCGAGACGACCGCCGCCGGGCAGGCCGCCGGTGAACTGCACCCGCCCCGGACGGCGCGACGGCCACGTCAGCGCTTCCGTCACCAGCCGCGTGTCCGTGAACGCGTAACGGATCGATGGCTGATAGAGCGCCTCGGTGACGCTGACGTCGCCCTCGATCTCTGCGCGCCCGACGGAAACGTTGCCGCCGTTGACGAGCAGGTCGTTGAGCGTGACCGTCAGCTGCGGCGACGTCACGAAGGCTCCATCCTGGGCGCGGCGGTGCAAGACGACGTCGCGCACGCGCGCGCCGGCGCTGACGCGCGTGCCTTCGGTCGCGTCGTGGACCACGGTCGCGCCGGCGCTGAGAATGCCGCGGTCCGGCAGGACGGCCGCGTCGCCTGGCAGATAGAGGCGCAGCAGACCCAGGTCCACATCGGCGGCCGTGACGTGGGCCTGCAGGTGAATCGGCGCCAGCCGAAAGTCGTCGACGCGGACGTAGAGCGGCGCGCCGGCCGCGACACTGCGCAGCTGCAGGCTGCCGCCGGCGTTCCTCGTGGACAGGGCCCGGCCGTCGACGTCGATGCGCTCGACTTTCCAGGTGCGCGTCGGCCTCAGCGTGCGGTCGTCGAAGACAAGGGTGCTGTCGGCGACGCGCAGCCGATCGATCGTGACGGGCAGGGGCGCGCGCGGCTGGGCCGGCCGTTCGAGCAGGTCGGAGATGTTGAACCGGGTCGGCGACAACCGCACGACGTGAATCTGCGTGCCCGTGATCGTCAGCTCCTCGAGCCAGACGTGCAGGCGCCAGAGGGAGCGCCGGCGAACACGGGCCTCGAGACGCTCGATCGTCGCCAGCATCCCAGGTTCGTCCCGCTCGGCGACGTGCACTCCGTGCACCGTGACGTGGCCGGTGAGGACGTTGAGCTCGAGGCGATCGATCGAGACGCGTCGGTGAAGCAGACTCTCCAGCCGAATGACGGCGACCTGACGGACGATCTCGGGCGCGAACTTGATGGTCGCCACGCCCACGACGACGAGCGCGACGAGCACGATGAGGGCGAGCAGCGAGACAGTGCGGCGTCCGATCACGAGCGCGGCCTTCCGGTCCCCAGCATACCGCGTTAGACTGCGCGCGATGAGCGAGGTATTCGACGTCGACACCCTGTATCGCGCCGCGCGCGTGGCGGGCTTCGCATGGACGGCCGGGGAGCTCGAGACGCTGCGCCCCGCCGTCGCGGCGGCGCTGAGCCTGCTCGCCACGCTCGACGCGCTGCCGCTCGAAGGCGTCGAGCCGACGACGCAGTACCGGATCCTGTGAGCGCAGACCTCGCGTTTGCCTCCGTGGCCGACCTGGCGCGAATGATTACGCGCAAGGAAGTCTCACCCGTCGAGGTGGTGCGTGGGTATCTCGAACGGATCGCCGCCCACGACCGCACGCTGCGCGCCTACCTCACGGTCTGTGACGACGCCGCGATGGCGGACGCGCGCACGGCCGAGACGGCGCTGCTCGCCGGTCGGCCCGCGGGGCCGCTGCACGGCGTGCCGATCGCGCTGAAGGATCTTTACGACACGGCCGGGGTCGCGACGACCGCAGGCTCGAAGATCCTTGCCGGCCGCGTGCCGCAGACCGACGCGACCGTCGTGCGTCGGCTGCGCGAGGCCGGCGCCATCGTCCTCGGCAAGCTGCATATGGTGGAGTTCGCTTATGGCCCGGAGGGGCTCAACGCCCATCACGGCGCGCCGCGCAACCCGTGGGATGCCGCCGTCGAGCGAATGCCGGGCGGCTCGTCGTCGGGCTCGGGCGTCGCGGTGGCTGCCGGACTGGCGCCGGCTTCGCTCGGGTCGGACACCGGAGGCTCCATCCGCATTCCCGCCTCACTGTGCGGCATCACGGGACTCAAGCCCACGTACGGACGCGTGAGTCGCGCGGGCGTGCTGCCGCTGGCGTGGTCGATGGACCATGTGGGTCCGATGACGCGGACGGTCGGCGACGCGGCACTGCTGCTGCATGTGATGGCCGGCTACGACCCGGCCGACGCGTCGAGCAGCGTGCTGCCCGTGCCCGACTATCTCGCCGCGCTCAGCGGCGACGTGAAAGGGCTGCGCGTGGGGTTGCTGCGCAGATTCTTCCTCGAGTCGGCGACGCCCGAGGTACGGACCGCCGTGGAGCAAGCGGCCAGGGCGCTGCAGACCGCGGGGGCCATCGTCGACGAGGTCGCTCTGCCGGCCGTCGCGCACGTCGCCGCCGCCTCGTACGCTGTGGTGGCGTCCGAGGCGCTCGCATATCACACAGGCTGGCTGAAGGCGCGACCGGACGACTACGATCCGGAGGTCCGCACGCGGCTGCAGCTCGGCGCATTCGTCACCGGCGCGCACTACGTGCGCGGCCAGCAGGTGCGCGCGCTCGTTCGCGACGAGATCGACGCCGCGCTCGCGCGTCGCGACGTGCTGCTCGCTCCGGCGACGCCGATGACGGCGCCGCGGCTCGACGAGCGACAGACGACCCTGGGCGATGGCCCGAGCGACGTGCGCGCCGCGCTGATTCGACTGACCCGCCCGTTCAATTGCTCGGGCCATCCCGCGTGCGCGGTGCCATGCGGGTTCTCGTCGCAGGGCCTGCCGATCGGCATGCAGCTGGTGGGGCGGCCGTTCGACGAGGCGACGGTGCTGCGCGTGGCCGACGCATATCAGCGCCTCACCGATTGGCACACCCGACGCCCTGTGCTAGCGTGACGGCGCGGGAGGAGCGATGACGGATCTGAATCTCGATCGGCGGCTGGCGGCGCTCGAGTCACGCCTGGGACAGCTGGAGCAGCTGCTCGGAACGCTCAGCGATCGCTTCGTGGCCGCGCCGGCGACCGGCGAGACGAAGGACGCGATCCAGGCCTGGGTCACCGAGTACGTGTCGATGCGGCTGCAGCAGCTCGTGCCCGAGACGTGCGAGCACCCTGAGGCCGAGGCGCCCGCCGCCGTCGCCGCGGGACCGGTGCTGCCGGGCACACGCGTGCGATGCACCGAGGAGGTGCTGCATCGCCTCGGGCGCATCCCTATCCCATTCGTCCGGCAGATGGTGACGCAGAAGGTGGCCGAGAGCGCGCGCGTCGAGAGCGTCGCGCTCGTCGACGTCACGTTCTTCGAGCGCGCCGCCACCTTCTGACAGTGCAAGCTGGCGGGAGAGGATCTCCTGAGCTACCAGCACTGGCAGCAGCACGTGATGGCCGGCCCCTCGCTTTGAGCGGACGCGACGCTGGGATCTGACGATCCCATCGAGCTTCCGATCGAGGACGCGCTCGACCTGCATTCGTTCCTGCCGCGCGACGTGCCGTCCGTCGTCGAGGAGTATCTGCGGGCGGCGTACGCGCGGGGCTTTCGCGAGGTGCGCCTGATCCACGGCCGCGGCATCGGCGTGCAGCGCGCGATCGTGCAGTCGCTGCTCGCCGATCATCCGCTGGTGGCGGCGTTCGCCGACGCGCCGGAAGAGCGCGGCGGCAAGGGAGCGACGCTCGTCCGCCTCCGCTGATGTCCTGTTCGTGACGCGACGTCGTCGACGCTACGTCTTCTTCGACGCGAGGTGACGGAACAGGAAATCGCCGTCGGCCGGGGAGAGATCGAACCGGCGCGAGGCCTCGTCCACGAGCTTCAGACGATCCGCCTTGGGGTTGGCGTGCAGCTGATCATCGATCCATCGGATCGCCTGTTTGATCGGGGCCTCGCCTGCGCTCATGCGCGCCTCCTTGTGGCCGCTCGTGTCCTCGCTCGCCGAGGTGGGGGGTCATTATCGCCGTGTCATGACGCGCGTTTGCCTCCCTTCGATTGGCCGGTTCCCACATCAGCCAATTGGAGCTTGACGGCGCTCATTATGCGTCGAAAATGGCCGGGTAAGGAGGCCGCGTGCAGATTCCGCTGGACCGCGACAAATCCGTCCCGCTGGCCCGCCAGATCCAGGCGCATCTGGAGCGGCTGATCGCCGGCCGGCTGCTCGCGCCGGGCGTCAAGCTGCCGGCCACGCGCGAGCTCGCGCAGTCGCTCGGCGTGAACCGCGCGACCGTCGCGCTCGCGTACGACGAGCTGGTGGCGGCCGGGTGGGCCCGGGCCCACGTCGGCCAGGGAACGTTCGTCGCCGGGCCGCCCGACGGCGCCGCGGTCGCCGTGGAGCCGGCCGCACAGCCGCTGAACTGGTCGGCGCTTCTGTCGCGCAGCGCGCGCATCGTGGAGAGCGACGGCGAGCGCGCGCGCGCCAGCGCGCCGGGCGCCGCGCGCGATGGCATCATCTCGTTTGCCGGCGGCATGCCGGACAGCGGGCTCTTCCCGACCGACGCGTTTCGACGCGCGCTCAACGAGGTCGTCCGCGAGGAAGGCGAATCGCTGCTCCAGTACTACCCGGTCGGCGGCTATCCGCCGCTGCGACGGTATCTGGCCACGTACCTGCTACGGTTCGGGCTCGAAGCGCGCGCCGAGGACATCCTGATCGTGAACGGCTCGCAGCAGGGCTTCGATCTCATCGCGCGAACGCTGCTCGATCCCGGCGACGCCGTCGCCATCGAGCAGCCGACGTATCCGCGGGCGATGCAGGTGTTCCGCTCGTTCGGCGCGTCGCTGCTGGCGGTCGACCGTGACGCCGCCGGTCCGCGTGTGGACGCGTTCGAGCGTTTGCTGGAGCGTCAGGCGCCGAAGCTCTTCTACTGTCAGCCGTCGGCGCACAATCCGACCGGGCTGACCATCCGGCGCGACGTCGCCGCGCGATTGCTCGCGGTGGCTGCGCGGCACCAGGTTCCTGTGGTCGAGGACGGCTTCGACGGCAGTCTCTACTATGGAGAGCGGCCGCCGGCGCCGCTGAAGGCGCTGGATCGCGATGGCGTGGTCATCTACATCGGCACGTTCTCGAAAGTGTTGTTTCCGGGGCTGCGCCTGGGTTGGCTCGTGGCGCCGACGCCGCTGTCGGAGCGGCTGCGCGCCGCCAAGCAGCTGGCCGATTTGCACACGAGCGCGCTGCTGCAGGCGGCCGTGCACCGGTTCTGCGAGCGGCGATTGCTCGACCGTCACGTCGCGCGCATCGCCGGCGAGTATCGCCGGCGCCGCGACGCGCTCGTCGCCGCGCTGAAGCGACGGCTGCCCGAGGACGTCACGTGGACCGAACCGGAGGGCGGCTTCTCCCTGCTGGTGACGCTGCCGGCCGGTTTCGACGCCGGCGCGCTGCTGCCGCGGGCGCTCGAGCGCGGTGTGGCCTACACTCCGGGGGCGGCGTTCTGGGTCGACGGCAGTGGTGAGCGCACGCTGCGCCTGTCGTTCTCATCGGTGCCGGCCGCCAAGATCGACGAAGGGGTGCGACGGCTCGGCGACGTCGTGCGCGCCGAGCGCAAGCGTCCCGCCGCGCATCCGGTCGAGCGGGTGGCCGCGCCATTGGTCTGAGCGCGACGACGGCGCTCCGACGGCAAATATAAAGGGGGCTCTCATGGCTGAGATAAACGGGCTCAGGATCGCGGATCGCGTGCACATCGGTCTGGCCGAGATGCTCAAGGGCGGCGTCATCATGGACGTCACCAATGCCGAGCAGGCCAAGATCGCCGAGGACGCCGGCGCGGCGTCGGTGATGGCGCTCGAGCGCGTGCCGTCCGACATTCGCAAGGACGGCGGCGTCGCGCGCATGTCTCCCGTCCGCAAGATCCAGGAGATCCAGAAAGCGGTCACCATCCCGGTCATGGCGAAGGCGCGCATCGGTCACTTCGTCGAGGCGCAGATTCTCGAGGCGCTCAGCATCGACTTCATCGACGAGTCGGAGGTGCTCACGCCGGCCGACGAGCACTTCCACATCGACAAGTTCGCCTTCCGCGTGCCATTCGTGTGCGGTTGCCGTGATCTCGGCGAAGCGCTGCGAAGGATCGGCGAAGGCGCCGCGATGATCCGCACCAAAGGCGAAGCGGGCTCGGGCAACATCGTGGAGGCCGTCCGCCACATGCGCGCGATCGTCTCGGGCATCCGGCGGCTGACGGTCCTGTCGCCCGAAGAGCTGATGACCGAGGCCAAGAACCTCGGCGCGCCCTACGACCTGGTGCGCTGGGTGGCGCAGGCCGGCAAGCTGCCGGTCCCGAACTTCTCGGCGGGCGGCATCGCCACACCGGCGGACGCGGCGCTGATGATGCAGCTCGGCGCCGAGGCCGTGTTCGTGGGCTCGGGGATCTTCAAGTCCTCCGATCCCGCCAAGCGCGCCAAGGCCATCGTGCAGGCGACCACACACTTCAAGGATCCCGACGTGCTCGTGCGCGTGAGCGAGGATCTCGGCGAGGCGATGGTCGGCATCGAGACGAGCAAGCTGGCCGAGAAGGACCTGATGCAGACACGCGGCTGGTAGGCGGCCCGATGGCGACGAACGTCCACACGCTCCCGCCCGATCTGCCCGTGCCGGTGGACGACGGCGCCGCGGATCATCTTCGCGGCGCCGCGCTGCCGGCGCTGATGCTGGCGTCGACGTCGGGCCGGGCGGTCGACATCGCCCGGTTGGCGGCGCCGGCCGTGCTGTTCTTCTATCCACGCACAGGCGGACGCGGAGCCTCGTCGGGGCCGGCGTGGGACATGATTCCCGGCGCGCGCGGGTGCACGCCGCAGAGCTGCGGCTTTCGGGACTTTCACGGCGAGTTCTCCGACCTCGGCGTGACGGTGACCGGGATCAGCACGCAGACGACGGCCTACCAGCGGGAGTTCGTCGAGCGCAACCACGTGCCGTTCGAGCTGCTGAGCGACGCGGATCTTTCGCTGACCCGCGGCCTACGCCTGCCGACCTTCGAGTGGACGGCGGCCGAATGGATCGCGAGCGGGGGCGGACCCACGACGCTCATCAAGCGGATGGCCTGGTACGTCGACGGCGGCCGGATCCGCCACGTGTGGTATCCGGTCTTTCCTCCCGACAAGAACGCCGAGGCGGTGCTCGCCTGGCTGCGGGCGCGGCGCGTGTGATGAAGATCGGCGTTCTCGCGCTGCAGGGCGACTTCGACCGACACGCCAAGGCGTTGGCGCGATGCGGCGTCGAGGCCATCGAAGTGCGGAAGCCCGAGCAGCTCGCGGACGTCGATGGTCTGATCATCCCGGGCGGCGAGAGCACGACCCTGCTCAAGCTGATGGACGCGTGGGGCTTCGTGCCCGCGCTGGAGAAGTTCCACGCGGAGGGCCGGCCGATCTTCGGCACGTGCGCCGGCCTCATCCTGCTCGCGCGCGACGTCGAGAAGCCATCGCAATTCTCGCTCGGCTTCATCGACGTCGGCGTGGAGCGCAACGCCTATGGTCGGCAGCGAGACTCGTTCGAGGCGCACGGGACCGCCGCCCTCGAGGGGCGCGCGACCCCGGTCGAGATGGTCTTCATTCGCGCGCCGCGCATCCGGCGCGTGGGCGTCGGCGTTGAGACGCTGGCAGCGTGCAATCACGAACCGGTGATGGCACGGCAGGGAAGCGTCCTGGTGGCGACGTTCCATCCCGAGCTGACCGACGACTCCACGGTGCACGAGTATTTTTGCGAGATGGTCTCGCGAGCCGTAGCGCGTCGCGGGGCCGTGGCGTGATCTTCCACGACATCTATACCAATGTCCCCGAGGCGGAGCTCGAGCGGTTCGTCCGCGCGCAGGAGCTCGGTCGCCTCGTCACGGTGGCCGCGGACGGCACGCCGCACCTCGGGCTCTATCCGTTCACCTACGATGGCGCGGCCTTCGAGATTCACCTCGTCCGCACCGACGAGCAGACCGTGGACCTCCGCGCGCGGCCGCGCTGCATGTTCGAGGTCGACGAAATTCTGGCGAGCATTCCGTCGTACTGGGTCGATCCCGAGAACGCGATCATGGCCACCGCGTACCATCGGACGGTGATGTTCGACTGCGACGCGGTCGTCTCCGACGATGCCGCGGCGCTGGCCGCGCAGCAGATGCGACTGCTCGCGCGCTATCAGCCCGAGGGCGGCTTTCGCCCGGTCGCACCGGACGATCCGATGTATCGCGGCGCGATCCATCACATTGCGGCCGTACGGCTCGAGGTGCGCGCGCGCCGCGCCAAGTTCAAGCTCGCCCAGAACCGTCCTGCGGACGTCCGGGCCCGCATCGCGAACGAGCTGCGCAAGCGGGGCCGCCCGAGCGACGAGCGGGCCGCGGAGGCGCTCGTGTGGACCATCGAGCAGGAAGCGAAGCGATGAAGATCGGCGAACGGCACTCGGATCGCCTTCGAGCAATTCCTCAAGCGCGCCGCCTAACTCGGAGCGGGATCAGGGCAGATTCACAATTGCTTGACACAGGGTAGGGAGCGGGGCGTACCCTCTGGTCGGACCAGCCGACCAGTACCCACCGCCAGGAGGCCGTATGTCAGCGCTGATCTGCGAAGTCGTCTACCGGGGAATCTTCCAGAAAAACCTCGCGGCGCGCATCGTGCGCGGCATCGTCTTGTCGGCGCGGAAGTCGGAACGCTGGGGCATCGCGTTCGGCCGCTACGGCGACAGCCCGCAGCGCAACGGGATCCCCGCCAAGGACTTCGCGATCGTCGCCGACACCAAGGAAGAGCTCGAGCAGAACATGGCCCGCTACGAGCCCAAGCACGTGGACGTCACCATCTGCGTGGACGACACTCTGTGCAAGGGCGTCGAGTCATGGGCGTGGTACGGGCTGCAGCCGATCAACCGCCTCACCGAGCCGAACGGCACGCTCCTCATGACGTCGCTCCAGCCATTCGAGGCCCTCCTGAAGGACATCCACAAGAAGGATGCGCCGTACAAACTGTCGCTCATTCGAGCGAAGGCGAGCTTCTCGGGCCTCTGGGTCTATAAAGAGGACCACACGGAAGTCCGCATCCTGGGCGCGCTCGCGAAGATCGCGCCGTCCTTCCTGACGCTCGACGCCGTCGCCGAGGCGATCAAGGAGATGGAGTGGGGTTCCGAGCTCAAGGTCGCCTCCGCCCGCAAGGCGTTCGACCGCCTCGAGACGCGTGAGGTCAGGATCACCGAAGGCAATCCCGAGGTCCCGTACGCATTCGAGATGCCCAAGTGGTGGGAGATGCGCGAGGGCGTCACCATCCCGGCTATTCCCATAGGCAAGCCGAAGGAGGGTGGGCAGGGCTACGTGCCCGAGCGCAACCCGTACTTCAAGAAGTTCTCGACGCGTACGATGCGTCCGGTGATCGACTTTGACACGTGCGTGAAGTGCAACCTCTGCTGGATCTCGTGCCCGGACTCCTGCTTCGACGTGATGCCCGACGGGACGTTCGACGCCAACATGGAGTCGTGCTGCGGCTGCGGCGTGTGCGAGGCGGTCTGTCCCGTCGAAGACTGCATCACGATGGTCAACGAGTCCGTCTTCAACGACAACGCCAGCCAGTGGGAAGCGTGGCGGAAGGACAAGGCCGGCTACAAGACGTGGCTCACGGCCACGATCGGCGACAAGAAGACGACCGTCCGGTCGCACGGCTTCCGCTTCCGCGGCCAGTACGACCAGGAGCTGAAGCAGGAGCTCGAGAGCGGCGGGATCGAGATCACCGCGGGCATCCCGGGCGAGAACGCCGACCGGAAGACGGTGTAGGAGACCACGATGGCGATTGCGACGGCGACGAAGACCGCGAGCGAGGACAAGGAGCTTCTGATCTCGGGGAGCGAGGCGGTGGCCGAGTCCCTGACGCTGGCCGACATTGATGTCGTGACCGCGTATCCGATTCGGCCCTATGACACCGTGATGCAGGCGATCGCGAAGAAGATCGCCAACGGCCAGCTGGTGGCCGAGTACATCGTGGCCGAGGGCGAGCACAGCCAGTTCGAGATCGTGAAGCACGCCTCGACCGTCGGCGCGCGCGTGTTCTGCGGATCGTCGGGCGTGGGCTGGATGTACGCGATGGAGTGCCTGGTGGTGACGCCGCCGCTGCGCGTGCCGATGGTCTGCCTCGTCGGCAACCGGGCGCTCGACGATCCCGGCGCCTTCGGCGTCGAGCACAACGACGCGCTCGTCGTGCGGGACCTCGGCTGGTTGCTGTGCTGGATCGACACCTCGCAGGAGGCGCTCGATACCACGCTGATCGCCTACCGTGTGGCCGAGGACCGCCGGGTGTTCCTGCCGCTGGCGATCTCGGCTGACGGTGCGTTCCTCACCCACTCCCAGGCGATCACGATGGTGCCGCCGAAGGAGAAGGTGGACCGCTTCCTGCCGCGCTACGACCGCGGCGACCTCCTGCTGCATCCGGACAACCCGATCACCGTCGCTCCGCAGGCGAACGAGGACTGGGTGATCGAGATCCGGCGGCAGAACGACGAGGCGATGAAGCGCGCCGTCGGCGTGATCGAGGAAGCCTACGCGGATTTCCGGCGTGTCTTCGGGCGCGGCCCCGAGAACCCGTGGTTCGAGGAGTACATGGCGGACGACGCCGAGATCATCCTGGTCGGCATGGGCACCATCTCGCTGCCGATCAAGGTGGCCATCCGCGAGATGCGAGCGAAGGGCAGGAAGGTAGGCTTGGTGCGGCTGCGCTGGTTCCGGCCGTTCCCGTTCGAGCGGCTGGTCAAGGCGCTGTCGGGGGCCAAGGCGATCGGCGTGATCGACCGCGATTACTCGTTCGGCTCGCCGTTCCACTCGGGCGTGGTGGCCAACGAGATCCGCGCCTCGCTTTACAACGCCGACAAGCGTCCGCCGCTGCTGAGCTTCATCTGCGGCTTGGGCGGTCGCGAGGTGACCCTGGAAGACGTGAACAAGGCCGTGGACATGTGCGAGGCGGCCGCGAAGTCGGGCAAGGCCGACGCCAAGACGCACTGGCTCGGCGTGCGGGAATAGGAGACGACGGCCATGGCTGAGACGACGTTCGGCAACGCGACGCAGGTCCTCGAGCCGTTCCGGGGGATCAAGAAGGTCACCCTCGAGGAATACTTCACCTCCGGGCACCGGACCTGCCAGGGCTGCGAATCCGCGCTGGTCATGAAGCTGATGGTGAAGGCGGCCGGCCCGCGCACGATCGTGCTCGGCTCGACCGGCTGCATGTACGTCGCGAACACGACGTACTACACCACGCCCTGGGTGGTGCCGTGGATGCACACGCAGCTCGGCTCGTCCGGCTCGGCGGCGCTCGGAACCGCGGCCGGCCTGAAGTCGTTGATGCGGAAAGGCAAGATGAAGGCCGAGCCCATCAACGTCATCGCGTTCTGCGGCGACGGCGGCGGTGCCGACATGGGGCTGGGCGCCATCTCGGCGACGCTCACGCACAAGGAGTACAACTCGCTGATCCTGCTCTACGACAACGAGTCGTACGCGAACACCGACATCCAGCTCTCGGGGCTGACGCCGTACGGTGCCCACACCACGTTCAGCCCGCCCGGCAAGGTGCATCGGCTGATCCACAAGCGCTGGAAGAAGAACGTCGCCGGTCTGATGGCGGCCGGCCATCCCGAGTGCCGCTACGTCGCCACCGTGTGCGCGTCGTATGCGGTGGAGATGATGAACAAGGTCCGCCGCGCCCTGACCATCGGCGGTCCCACGTTCATCCACTCGCTCGACCCGTGCCCCAAGGGCTGGGACTACGACCCGATGCTCAGCCACGAGCTGGGCGAGCTCGCCATCGAGACGGGGATCTTCCCGCTCTACGAGGTCGAGGACGGCGTCGTGAAGTACTACGGAAAGACCAAGGCGATCGTCGACGGTCGCCCGCGCAAGCCGGTTCGGGAATACCTGCTGAAGCAGGGCCGCTTCGCTCACTTCACCGAGGAAGACCTGGGATACTTCCAGGGGAAGGTGGACGAGCAGTGGGAGAAGTGGGAGATCCCTGGAGTCGTGCCGTTCCGGAAGCTGGACGCCGCGCAGGCGGCGTTGAACGTGAAATAACGAACAGGGCCGGTGACCAGCCGGTCAGAGCGTCACTGCGGGGCCGGGCGCGATGAGCGTCCGGCCCCGTCGTGTATTTCGGCTGGCGCACCGCGTCGCAACCCTAAGCCCGGCTGAGCCGTCTCGGGCCCTCGAGGAGGAGGACCGTGATGAGGACACCAACGTCCGTGCTGCTCATGGTGGTGCTGATGGCAATGCTGCTGGCGGCTCCTGCGCTGGCGTGGGAGCCGACCAAGCCCATCGAGTTCGTCGTGCCGGCCGGCACGGGCGGCGGCGCCGATCAGATGGCGCGGGTGATCCACGGCATCGCGGAAAAGCACAAGCTGTCCCCGCGCCCGATCATCGTCGTCAACAAGTCCGGTGGCGCGGGCGCCGAAGGGTTTCTGCACGTCAAAGGCAAGAAGGGCGACGCCCACACCATCATCATCACGCTGTCGAACCTCTTCACGACCCCGCTGCATACCGGCGTGCCGTTCTCGTGGAAGGACCTGACGCCGGTCGCGCGGCTGGCCCTCGACCAGTTCATTCTCTGGGTGAATGCGGAGACGCCGTACAAGACCGCGAAGGAATACCTCGCGGCGGTCAAGGAGAAGAACGGCACGATGAAGATGGGCGGCACCGGCTCCGCCCAGGAAGACCAGATCCTCACGATCATGCTCGAGCAGGCGCAGGACGTGAAGTTCATCTACGTGCCGTTCAAGGGCGGCGGCGAGGTGTGCGTGAACCTGGTCGGCAAGCACGTGGACTCCACCGTCAACAACCCGATCGAGTGCGTGAGCCACTGGAAGGCCAACCGCGTCCGGCCGCTGGCCGTCTTCGACACCGAGCGCATCGCCGTCGGTGATTGGAAGAGCATCCCGACCATCAAGGAGGCGCTCGGCTCGGACATCCACTACCTGATGCTGCGCGGGATCTTTGGGGCTCCCGACATGCCGAAGGACGCCGTGGACTGGTATGTCGGATTCCTCAAGAAGGTCACCGAGACGCCGGACTGGAAGAAGTACATGGAGGAGGGGGCGCTGAAGCCCGCCTTTCTCACCGGGGCCGAGTACGTGAAGTGGGTCGAGGAGAACGAGAAGCTCCACCGCGATCTCATGGCAAAGGGCGGCCTGCTGAAGAAATGACGCGCACGGCGGACCTCGTCACCGCCGCGCTGCTGCTGCTGATCGGGCTGATCGCGGTTTTCGACTCGCTGCGCCTCGGCGCGGGATGGGGCAGCGACGGGCCGAAGAGCGGCTTCTTCCCGTTCTGGCTCGGTACGCTGCTCCTTGCGGCCACCGTTGCCATCGTCGTCCAGGCGTGGCGCCGCGGTCCCGGCAAGCCGTTCGTCACGCCCGCGCAGCTGCGACCGGTCATGCAGGTGCTGTGGCCGGCGGTGGCGATGGTGATGCTCACGGCGGTGATCGGGCTCTACGTTGCGGCCGCGCTCTACCTCGCGTTCTACATGCGCTGGGTGGGACACCACCGCTGGCTCACGGTGGTGCTCATCTCTGTCGGCATTCCCGTCTTGACCTTTCTCGTCTTCGAGCAGTGGTTCCTGGTGCCGATGCCCAAGGGTCCGCTCGAGACCTGGCTCGGATACTGATGGGCCTGGAGAATCTCTTCCTCGGGTTTCACATCGCGGTCACGCCGTTCAACCTCTTCATCGCCGTCGTCGGCATCACGCTCGGCACCATCATTGGCGTGCTGCCCGGGCTGGGCGGCGCCAACGGCGTGGCGATCCTGCTGCCGCTGACCTTCACGATGCCGCCGACCTCGGCCATCATTTTGTTGACGTCCTTGTACTGGGGCGCGCTCTTCGGTGGCGCCATCACTTCGGTGCTCTTCAACATTCCTGGTGAGCCGTGGTCGGTGGCCACGACCTTCGACGGCTACCCGCTGGCGCGGCAGGGGCAGGGCGGGCAGGCCCTAACGGCGGCGTTCACGTCCTCGTTCGTCGGCGCGTTGTTCTCCATCGTCCTCATCACACTCTTCGCGCCCGTGCTGGCCGAGATCGCCCTGCGCTTCGGGCCGCCGGAGTTTTTCGCCATCCAGCTCTTGACGTTTTCGAGCTTCGTCGGTCTCGGCGGTGGCAACCCGCTCAAGTCGCTCGTGTCGATCCTGCTCGGGTTCATCCTGGCGGCCGTCGGCCTGGACATCGTCACCGGCCAGTTGCGCATGACGTTCGGGATCACGGATCTCATGAAAGGCTTCGATTTCATCATTGCCGTGATCGGGCTCTTCGGCATCGGCGAGATCCTCCTGTCGGTCGAGGAGGGCCTGACCTTCCGCGGGGCCGCGACAGGCATGAACCTCAAAGTCGTGCTCGAGACGTGGAAGATCCTGCCGCGCTACTGGCGCACGTTCGTGCGCGGCTCGTTCATCGGCTTCTGGATGGGCTTCAAGCCGGGCGGCGCGACGCCGGCCTCGTTCATGTCCTACGCGTTCGCCAAGCGCTTCTCGCGCCATCCCGAGCGGTTCGGCAAAGGCGAGCTCGAGGGCGTGGTCGCACCGGAGACGGCGGCTCACGCCGCGGGCGTCGCCGCCATGCTGCCAATGATCACGCTCGGTATCCCGGGCTCGCCGACGGCGGCCGTGATGCTGGGCGGCCTGATCATCTGGGGACTGCAGCCGGGGCCGCTGCTCTTCACGGAGAAGCCCGATTTCGTCTGGGGCCTCATCGCGAGCATGTATACCGGCAACATCATCGGCGTGCTGATGGTGCTTGCCGGCGTGCCGTTGTTCGCGGCCATTCTCAAGATTCCCTTCGCGATCCTCACGCCGCTCATCGTCGTCGTCTGCGCCGTCGGGGCGTACGCCGTGCACTCGAGCATGATCGACGTCTGGTACATGATGATCTTCGGCGTCATCGGCTATGTGTTCAAGAAGCTCGACTATCCGCTGGCGCCGCTCGTGCTCGCCCTCGTGCTCGGCGACCTCGCGGAAAACGCGTTGCGCCAGAGCCTGATCATGTCGCAGGGCTCGCTCGCCGTCTTCTTCACGCGGCCGATCTCCTGCGCGATCACGCTCGTCGCGCTATTCTTCCTGTTCATGCCGATCCTCACGCCGTGGTGGCGTCGGCTGCGCGGCTTACCGCCGGCGTCGGGCGCCCCCGCCGAAGCCTGAACGGCCCATGGCACTGCTGGCCGAGCCCGAGTTCTGGGTGCGCCTGTTCGGGATCGGCGTGTTGAATCTGCTGCTCTCCGGTGACAACGCGCTCGTCATCGCGCTCGCCGTGCGTGGGCTTCCGCCGCGACAGCGTGTGCTCGGCCAGATCTGGGGCGCGCTCGGCGCCGTCGCGTTGCGCGTGGTCTTCGTCGCCGTCGTCTCACTCCTCCTGCACGTGCCTTGGCTGCAGCTCGCCGGCGGTCTCCTGTTGCTCTGGATCGCGGTGCGACTCGTCCGTCCGGAACAGGACGACCCGACGGGCGCGCGGCACGGCGGCTCGGTGTGGGAGGCCGTGTGGATCATCATCGTCGCCGACATCACGATGAGCCTGGACAATGTCCTGGCGATCGCGGCGGCCGCCAAGGGTGAGCTGATCCTGGTGGTCGTCGGCATCGCGCTGTCGCTGCCGGTCGTGGTCTGGGGCGCCGGCCTGCTCGCGCGGCTCATGAACCGGTGGACGTGGATCGTGTGGCTCGGCGCGGGCTTCCTGGCGTATGTCGCGGCGGAAATGGTGTTCGAGGACAAGGCCGCGGCCGCCTGGCTCGGCGCCATGGGGCATCGGATGCAGACGCCGGTGTCGGTGGGGGTGGCCCTTGCGGTGGCGGCGCTCGGCTGGTGGCTTGCGCGGCGTCCTCACGCCATGCTGCCGGAGGACATCTGAGATGGCGGACGAGACGCGGCGCCGCGGCGGGGCCGGCGATGAGGCGATGAGCATCGCGCCGATCAAGTCGACGAGGATCTACCAGGAGATCGTTCGACAGGTCAAAGCGATGATAGCCGAAGGCCGGCTCAAGAGCGGTGACCAGCTGCCGCCCGAGCGCGATCTGGCGGAGAAGTTCGTCGTCAGTCGCACCTCGGTGCGCGAGGCGCTGCGCGCGCTCGAAAGCCTCGGTCTCGTCGAGATCCGTCCCGGAGAAGGCACGTTCGTCCGTGAGGTGTCGGTCGAATCGCTGATCGAACCGCTCGCGCTCGTCATGCTGTCGCAGCGTGAAGCGATCGCCGAGCTGTTCGAGGCGCGGCAGATGATCGAGCCTGCGCTGGCGGCATTGGCCGCGCGCCGCGCCACGCCCGAGGAGCTGTCCGAGATGGATCGCATCCTCGAAGCGCAGGCGAAAGAAGTCGCGGCCGGCCGCACCGGACTCGAGCAGGACGCGGAATTCCACGCCGCGATCGGCGCCGCGGCGCACAACCGCGCCATCACGCGCATCGCACACGCGGTGATGGACCTGCTGCGGCAGAGCCGCGAGGAGTCGCTCAACACGCCGGGACGACCCACGCGCTCGCACGAAGATCACCGGAGAGTCCTGACCGCCATCCGGAACCGCGACGAGGCCGCGGCGCGGCAGGCGATGATCGAGCATCTGCAGGCCGTCGAGGGGCTGGTCCTGGGCTCCCGGACGCCTTGACGTTCGTCGCGCCGCCTGCCTATACTGCGCGCGCTATGACGCTGACGTCGCGGATCGTATCGATTCTGGGTCTGGTGCTGCCGGGCCTGCCCGGAGCGTCCGCGACCTGATCGAGCGCGGGACGCCACGGGCAGGAGATGGGCCCGTGGCGATGATGTTGGAAGGGGCCACGGGTCGTCGACTCGTGGCCCTTTCGTTTTGTCGCACGCGTTGCGCGTAGCAGTGGAGCCGGGGGAGAGGGTGAAACGTTGACACAAGTGCTCGGTATCCAATAGAATTGAAAGACTTTTTCCCTCGTTCATCGATGGAGACAGGGCGCCCTATGGCAACGACGAAATACGTCTACTCGTTCGGATCGGGTCGGGCGGAAGGTTCGTCGGTGATGCGCAACCTGCTGGGCGGCAAAGGTTGCGAGCTCGCTGAGATGACCCACCTTGGAATTCCCGTGCCGCCGGGCTTCACCATCACCACGCAAGCGTGGGCGGCCTATAACCGAACGGGACGCTCGTTCCCGGAAGGGCTGTGGTCGCAGGTGGAAGCCGCCCTCGAAAAACTGGAGCAAGACGCGGGGCTCGTTCTCGGCGACCCGAAGCGGCCCTTGCTCGTCTCCGTGCGCTCCGGCGCGCGCGTCTCCATGCCCGGCATGATGGAGACGGTCCTCAATCTCGGCCTCAACGACGAGACCGTCGAGGGGCTGGCCGCGCGGACGCACAACGAGCGGTTCGCGTGGGACTGCTACCGGCGCTTTATCACGATGTTCGGCGACGTGGTCCTGGGCATTCGGCGTGAGACCTTCGACGAGCAGCTGGCCGCGACGAAGACGCGGCTCGGGGTGGCGACGGATCCCGAGGTGCCGGCGGACGAGCTGCGCAAGCTCGCGGAGTCCTACAAAGAAATCGTCGCGGCGCGGACCAATGCGCCGTTTCCGCAAGATCCGCGCGAGCAGCTGCAGCTGGCCGTCCGCGCGGTGTTCGATTCGTGGTTCGGCAAGAAGGCGGTGGAGTATCGCCGGATCAACAACATCCCCGCCGACTGGGGCACCGCCGTGACGGTGATGGCGATGGTGTTCGGCAATCTCGGCGACACATCGGGCACCGGCGTTGGTTTCACGCGCGATCCGCGTACGGGCGAGCGTCACTTCTATGCCGAGTTCCTCGCCAACGCGCAGGGCGAGGACGTCGTCGCCGGTATCCGCACGCCAGAGCACATCGACGATCTCAAACGCCGCATGCCGAAGGTCTACGACGAGCTCCTCGCGATCGCCGGCCGCCTCGAGCGCCACTACAAGGACATGCAGGACATCGAGTTCACGATCCAGGAAGGCAAGCTCTATCTGCTGCAGACTCGAGCGGGCAAGCGCTCGGCGGCGGCAGCGGTGAGTGTGGCGGTGGATCTCGTGCACGAGGCGGTCATCGATCAGCACACGGCGCTCCTGCGCGTGAATCCTCGCGATCTCGCCAAGCTGTTCGTCTCGCTGCTCGACCCGCGCGACAAGGGGCGCGCGATCGCCGCGGGCCGACTGCTGGCGCGGGGTCTGGCGGCGGCGCCCGGCGGCGCGGTCGGCCAGGTCGTGTTCGACGCCGATCGCGCGGTGGAGCTGGCCCGCAACGGTCAGCATGGGATCCTCGTGCGGCCCGAGACCTCGCCGGAGGACGTCGCCGGCATGTACGCGTCGGAGGGCATCGTGACCGCGCGCGGCGGACGGACGTCGCACGCGGCGGTCGTCGCGGTCGGCATGGGCAAGCCCTGCATCGTCGGGGCGAACGACATCGTCGTCGACGAAGAGCGCCGCGTGTTCGAGGCGGGCGGCCGCGTCGTGCGCGAGGGCGACATCATCTCGATCGACGGCGAGACCGGCGAGGTGATCCTCGACGCCGTCGCGCGCACCGAGCCCGAGGTGAGCGGCGCGGCGCAGGAGTTCCTCGCCTGGGCGGATCGCTATCGGAAGCTTGGCGTGCGCGCCAACGCCGATACGCCGGCCGACGCGGCGCGCGCGCGTGAGTTCGGCGCGGAAGGGATCGGCCTCGTGCGCACCGAGCACATGTTCTTCGCGGCCGACCGTATCCCGATCGTGCGCGAGATGATCATGGCCGCGGACAACACCGCTCGCCGGTTCGAGCTCCGCGCAGCGCTCGACAAGCTCAAGCCGTTCCAGCGCGACGACTTCGTCGGGATTTTCCGCGCCATGGACGGCCTGCCGGTGACGATCCGACTGCTCGACCCGCCGCTCCATGAATTCCTGGCCAACCCGAAGGAGTACCGCGAGATGCTCGAGGAGCGCTCCCGTCTGGACGCGCTCGGCATCAACCCTGAACGCAAGGCGCGGCTGGACGAGCGCCTGGCCAAGATCGACGAGCTGCGCGAGGCGAACCCGATGCTCGGTCACCGCGGCTGCCGGCTGGGGATCACGAACCCCGAGATCTACGGCATGCAGGTGGAGGCCATCGTGGAGGCCGCCTGCATCGCCGCCGAGGAGGGCGTGAAGGTCGAGCCCGAGATCATGATCCCGCTCACCGGCACGGTGGGCGAGATGCGCGTGACCTACGACCAGACGAAGAAGGTCGCCGACGGGGTGGTGGCGCGCATGGGCGTGCCGGTCAAGTACACCGTGGGCACGATGATCGAGGTGCCGCGGGCCGCCCTCATCGCCGACAAGATCGCGCACGACGCCGAGTTCTTCTCGTTCGGGACCAACGACCTCACGCAGATGACGTTCGGCTACAGCCGCGACGACGTCGCGAAGTTCCTGCCCGCGTACCTCCAGAAGGGGATTCTGCAGCACGATCCGTTCTCGGTGCTCGATCAGGAGGGCGTCGGCGAGCTGATCCGGATCGGTATCGAGCGGGGCCGCCGTACGCGCCCGGGCCTGAAGATCGGCATCTGCGGGGAGCACGGCGGCGAGCCGACGTCGGTGGAGTTCTGCCACAAGGTCGGGATGACGTATGTGTCCTGTTCGCCGTTCATGATTCCGATCGCACGGCTGTCGGCCGCCCAGGCCCGCCTACGCACGCGCGAGGCGTTGGCCGAGGGTGCACCGAGTTCATAGGGCTGAGAGCGCGAAGGCGGTAGGGAGGGGTGCCGTGAGACTGCCAGGGGCGAGGATCGTGCTGGAGTGTTTGAAGCGCGAAGGGGTGGACATCGTCTTCGGGCTTCCCGGCGGCGCCGTGCTGCCGATCTACGACGCGTTGTACGACTTCGAGGGCCTGCGGCACGTCCTCGTTCGCCAGGAGGCGGCGGCCGGGCACGCCGCCGAGGGGTACGCGCGCGCCACGGGAAAGGTCGGCGTGTGTCTCGTCACGTCGGGGCCGGCGTGCACGAATCTCGTGACCGCGCTGCAGGACGCGATGATGGATTCGATCCCGATCGTCGCGTTCACCGGCCAGGTCCCCACGCACCTGATCGGTAACGACGCGTTTCAGGAGGCCGACAACGTCGGCATCACGCGCTCGGCCACCAAGCACAACTTCCTCGTCAAGGACGGCAAGGATCTCGGGCCGATCATCCGCGAGGCCTTCCACATCGCGCAGACGGGTCGGCCGGGACCGGTCCACGTCGATCTGCCCAAGGACATCCTCGTCAAGGAGGCGGAGCTCATCTGGCCCGACAAGGTGACGATGCGCTCGTACAACCCGAACTACGAGGGGCACGTTGGCCAGATCCGACGGGCTGCGCGGTCGATGGTCCGCGCCCGCAAGCCCGTACTCTACGTGGGCGGCGGCGTCATTTCCGCGAACGCGCACGAGGAGCTGCGCGCGCTGGCCGAGCTGACGGATATCCCGGTGACCACGACGCTCATGGGCCTCGGCGCGTTTCCCTCGGAGCACCCGCTGTCCATCGAGATGCTCGGCATGCACGGCACGTATTACGCCAACATGGCCGTTCACCACTCCGACGTGTTGATCGCGGTCGGCGCGCGCTTCGACGACCGGGTGACGGGCAAGGTCGACGCCTTCGCGCCGCACGCCGAGATCATCCACATCGACATTGATCCGTCGTCGATCTCCAAGAACATCAAGGTCGACGTGCCGATCGTCGGCGATTGCCGGCGCGTGCTGCGCGCACTCGTGGAGGCCGTCCGTGAGGAGATGAAGACGGCCGGCGACGGCCGTGAGAGTCGCCGACCGTGGCACACTCAGATCGCCGAGTGGCGGAAGGCGCAGCCGCTGCGCTACGAGTGGAGTGACGACGTCATCAAGCCGCAGTACGTGATCCAGGAGATCTCCAACGCCACGCGCGGCGAGGCCATGATCGTCACCGGCGTCGGCCAGCACCAGATGTGGGCGGCGCAGTACTACAAGTTCAAGTACCCGCGCGCGTGGTTCACCTCCGGCGGGCTCGGCACCATGGGTTACGGCCTGCCCACCGCCATGGGAGTGCAGGCCGCGCATCCCGACAAGCAGGTCATCAACATCGACGGCGACGGCTCCTTCCAGATGAACAGCCAGGAGCTGGCCACCTGCTTCGCCGAGCACCTGCCGGTCAAGACCGTCATCATCAACAACAGCGGGCACGGCATGGTGCGGCAGTGGCAGCGCATCATCTACAAGGAGCGCTACTGCGCGATCGACCTGCCGCAGATCCCCGACTGGGTGAAGCTGGCCGAGGCCTACGGCTGCGTCGGTCTACGCGTCTCCAAGCCCAGCGAGGTCGTGCCGGCCATCGAAAAGATGCTGAGCACGCCGGCGCCCGTCATCCTCGACGTGATCGTCGACAAAGACGAGTGCGTGTTCCCCATGGTGCCGGCGGGCGGCGCCAACACCGACATGATCCTGGCCCCGCCGACGCGCGAGGTGCGCGATCGCGCCGCGAAGTCGCAGACGGGGTTCTGAGCATGAGCATGAACGGATCCGAGCCCGGCCGGCACACGATCTCCGTGCTCGTCGAAAACAAGTTCGGCGTGCTCTCGCGCGTGGCCGGGCTGTTCTCCGCGCGCGGCTACAACATCGAGAGCCTGTCGGTGGGCGAGACGCTCGACCCCACGGTGTCGCGGATGACCCTGGTGGTCACCGGCGACGAGTTCGTGATCGAGCAGGTGATGAAGCAGCTGCACAAGCTCATCGACGTCATCAAGGTCAACGACCTCACCGACGAGAGCCACGTCGAGCGCGAGCTGATGCTCATTCGCGTAAACGCCGAGCCGCAGCATCGCGAGGAGATCCTCCGCACCGCGGACATCTTCCGCGCCAAGGTGGTGGACGTCACGCAGGTGTCGTTCGTGCTCGAGGCGACCGGCGATGAGGGCAAGCTGGAGGCGCTCATCGAGCTGCTGCGGCCGATGGGCATCCAGGAGCTCGTGCGGACGGGCAAGGTCGCGATCTCGCGCGGGCCCAAGACACGTCCGCGGAAGGCCGAGCCGGCGAAGCGCCCGCGCGTGTCGGACGACCCACGCGTGGTGGGCTTCGCGGACTAACCCAAGAGACTTTCAGAAAGGGACCACGCATGCCGGCGAAGATCTATTACGACCAGGACGCCGATCTCGGCCTGCTGAAGGGCAAGAAGATCGCGATCATCGGCTATGGCAGCCAGGGACACGCGCACGCGCTCAACCTGAAGGATTCCGGTCAGGACGTCGTCGTCGGCCTCTATCAGGGCAGCAAGTCGTGGGCGAAGGCCGAGAAGGACGGACTCAAGGTCGTGCCGGTGGCCGACGCCGCCAAGACGGGTGACGTCGTCATGATTTTGCTGCCCGATCAGACCCAGCGGCAGGTGTTCGAGGAATCGATCCGCCAGGGCCTCGGCAAGGGCAAGATGCTGATGTTCGCCCACGGCTTCAACATCCACTTCAACCAGGTGGTGCCTGCGCCCGACGTGGACGTCACGATGATCGCGCCCAAGGCGCCGGGTCACGTCATGCGCGACCTGTTCACGCAGGGCCCGGGCGTGCCGGCGCTGGTGGCCGTCCAGCAGGACGTCACGGGCAAGGCGCGCGATCTCGCGCTGGCCTACGGCCGCGGCGTGGGCTGCACGCGCGCGGGCGTCATCGAGACGACGTTCAAGGAAGAGACAGAGACCGATCTGTTCGGCGAGCAAACGACGCTGTGCGGCGGCGTCTCGCACCTGATCAAGGCCGCCTTCGAGACGCTGGTCGAGGCCGGCTACCAGCCCGAGGTCGCGTACTTCGAGTGCATGCACGAGATGAAGCTGATCGTCGACCTCTTCTACCAGGGCGGGCTCGCCTACATGCGGTACTCGGTCTCCGACACCGCCGAATACGGCGACTACACGCGCGGCCCGCGCGTGGTGAGCGAGGAGACGAAGCGGGAGATGAAGAAGATCCTCGCTGAGATCCAGTCGGGACAGTTCGCGCGCGAGTGGGTGCTGGAGAACCAGGCCAACCGCGCGGGCTTCCTCGCGATGCGGCGCCGCGATGCGGACCACCAGATCGAGGAAGTGGGCAAGCGCCTGCGCTCGATGATGTCGTGGATCAAGCCGCCAAGGATGTAGGGATGGAGCACAGGCTTCCGATCGCGTCCGAGGGTTGGCCGTTCATCGTCGGGTCGGCGGTGATCGCCGCCGGCCTCACGCTGGCCGGCCGACGCCGCTTGGCCCTGCCGTTCTGGGCGGCGTCGCTCGCCTCGGCCGGCTTCTTTCGGGACCCCGAGCGCGATATTCCCGTCGTCGCCAACGGCGTGCTGGCGCCCGCCGACGGCCGCGTGCTCGGCGTCGAAGACGCCGTCGATCCATTCGTCGGCTCGTCCACGCGCGTCTCGATCTTCCTTTCCCCGCTCGACGTCCACATCAACCGGGCGCCGATCAGCGGGCTCGTGGCCGACGTCATCTACACGCCCGGACGGTTCGTCGCGGCGTACGATCCCGACGCCGGCGACAACGAGCGCTGCGCCGTTCGTCTGCAGGGCGACGCGGCGCGCGTCACCGTCGTGCAGATCGCGGGCGTGGTCGCGCGACGCATCGTGTGTCGCGTCGGTCCGGGCGACAAGCTCGCGGCGGGTGAGCGCTTCGGCATGATTCGCTTCGGCTCGCGCACGGACTGCTACGTGCCGCGTGGCAGCGACGTTCGCGTGCGACCGGGCGACCGGGTGATCGGCGGCGTCACCGTGATCGGGTTGCTGGCGTGATACCTCGACGACACGGCAAGCGGTCGCGGCGCCAGCCGTGGCACGAGCTGCGGGACCGGCGGCGCACGGTCTTCCTGCTCCCGAGCCTGCTCACGACCGGCAACCTGATCTGCGGCTTCCTCGCCATGCTGCTGACGGTTGACGCGCGCTACGCGGAGGCGACGCTCGCGATCTTCGTGGCGATGGTCATGGACATCCTCGATGGGCGCGTGGCGCGGCTCATGAAGGCTACGAGCCAGTTCGGTGTCGAGTACGACTCGATCGCCGATGTGGTCTCGTTCGGCGTGGCGCCGGCATTCCTGCTCTACTCGTTCGCGCTGCGCGACCTCGGCCGGCCCGCGTGGTTCGCCGCGTTCCTGTTCGTGATCTGCGGCGCGCTGCGGCTGGCCCGCTTCAACGTGATCACGGGCGCCACCGACAAGCGGTACTTCGTCGGGCTGCCGATCCCGGCCGGCGCCGCCGTGGCGTGCTCGATGGTGATCCTGCTCCAGGGCGAGGACCTCGCGCGCTGGATGCGCGTGGGCGTGGCCGTCGTCACCTATCTCGTCTCGCTGCTCATGGTGTCGACATTCCGTTATTGGAGCTTCAAGGAGTTCGACTGGGCCAAGCGCCCGCCCGTTCATACACTACTCATCGTCGTGCTGGCCGGAATGATCGTGGCCACCAAACACGAGGTGCTGTTGTTCCTCGTCTTCGGCGGCTACGCGATGTCCGGGCCGGTGCGGCGGCTCATCGTGGGGCACACGCCGGCGCCGACGCCGGCCGAGCTGCCCACCAGAGACCATCCGTGATGCAAGGCAAGGAAGGACAGGGGGAACAGGCCATGGATCGCGTCATCATCTTCGACACCACGCTCCGTGACGGCGAGCAGTCGCCCGGATTCTCGATGAACACGATGGAAAAGCTCGAGATGGCCCGGCAGCTGGCGCGCCTGAACGTGGACGTCATCGAGGCCGGCTTCCCGATCTCCTCGGAGGAGGATTTCGAGGCGACGCGTGAAGTGTCCCGGCAGGTCGGCACGCTGCCCGGAGCACCGTCGATCTGCGGCCTGTCCCGCGTGGGCCTCGCCGACATCGATCGCTGCTGGGAGGCGGTCAAGTACGCGACCAAGCCGCGCATCCACACGTTCGTCGCGACCTCGGACATCCATCTGAAGTACAAGCTGCGCAAGTCGCGCGCCGAGGTGATGAAGGCCGCCGTCGAGGCGGTGCGGCACGCGCGCGGTTACTGCGAGGACGTCGAGTTCTCGCCCGAGGACGCCTCGCGCTCCGACTTCGAGTACATGTGCGACGTGCTCGAGGCGTGCGTCGACGCCGGTGCCAGAACGATCAACATCCCCGACACCGTCGGGTACGCCATTCCGCGCGAGTGGGGGGAGCGCATCGCGCGCATTCAGGATCGGCTCAAGCGTCACGCGGGCGGGTACGTGCTGTCGGTGCACTGCCACAACGACCTCGGCCAGGCCGTGGCCAACTCGCTCACGGGCATCATGAACGGCGCGCGCCAGGTGGAGTGCACGATCAACGGCATCGGTGAGCGCGCCGGCAACGCCTCGCTGGAAGAGATCGTGATGGCGCTGCGCACGCGCAAGGATTATTTCGGCGCGGACACGCGCGTGAAGACGGAGGAGATCTTCCGGACGTCCCGGCTGCTCTCGCACATCACCGGCGTCCACGTTCAGCCGAACAAGGCCATCGTCGGCGAGAACGCCTTCGCCCACGAGGCGGGTATCCATCAGGACGGCGTCCTCAAGGAGAAGCTGACGTACGAGATCATGAAGCCGGAAGACATCGGCCGCCCGTCGAACAAGCTCGTGCTCGGCAAGCATTCGGGTCGGCACGCGCTCGCCGCACGGCTGAAGGACCTGGGCTTCGACCTCGCGGGATCCGATCTCGACCGCGCGTTCCGCGGCTTCAAGGACCTCGCCGACCGAAAGAAAGAGGTCTACGACGAGGACCTCATCGCGATCGTCACCGACGAGGCGACGCAGACCGAGGCCGTCTATACGCTCGAGTACCTGCACGTCATCAGCGGCACCGGGGTGATCCCCTCGGCCACCGTCAAGCTCAAGAAGGAGGGCGAGTCGTACCAGGACTCGGGCGTCGGCGACGGGCCCGTCGACGCCGCGCTGGCGGCCATCGACGCGATCACCGGGCTCAAGGGTCGGCTGCAAGACTACGCGATTCGCGCGGCGACCTCGGGCAAGGACGCGCTCGGCGAGGTCGCGGTCAAGGTCGACTTCGACGGCACACTCGTGTCGGGCAAGGGGTCCTCGACGGACGTCATCGAGGCCAGCGCGCAGGCGTACCTGTCGGCGCTCAATCGTATGCTCCGGGCCGGTCAACGCACCAAGGAAGCCGGCGGAGTCTAGCGGGTGGCCTCGTACACGATCGCGGTGCTGCCCGGCGACGGCATCGGGCAGGAGGTGACCCCGGAAGCGGTACGCGTGCTCCGCGCCGTCGGGCGGCGCGCCGGGACGACCTTCGAGTTCGCGCAGGCGCTGATCGGCGGCGCGGCCATCGACGACGGCGGGCGACCGCTGCCGTCCGAGACGCTGGCGTTGTGCCGCAAGGCGGACGCGATCCTGTTCGGCGCCGTCGGCGGCCCGCGGTGGGATCACCTGCCGCAAGAGCAGCGGGCCGAGCGCGGCCTGCTCGCCCTGCGGAAGGAGCTCGACCTCTACGCGAACCTCCGTCCCGCGATCTGCTTTCCGATGCTCCTCGACGCCTCGCCGCTCAAGCGCTCGGTGGTCGAGGGCACCGACCTCATGGTCATTCGCGAGCTGACCGGCGGGCTGTACTTCGGCGAGCCTCGCGGCCGCGAAGCGTTCGCGGACGGCGGCGAGCGTGCGATCAACACCATGGTCTACACGACGCGTGAGATCGAACGGGTGGCGCGCGTCGGCTTCGAGGTCGCCCGGAAGCGAGGGCGACGCCTCGCGTCGGTCGACAAGTCGAATGTGCTGGTCGTCTCGCAGCTCTGGCGCGAGGTCGTCACGCGCGTCGGCAAGGACTATCCGGACGTCACCCTCGAGCACGTGCTCGTCGACAACTGCGCGATGGCGCTCGTGCAGAAGCCGACGTACTTCGACACGATCGTGACCGAGAATACCTTCGGCGACATCCTCTCCGACGAAGCGGCCATCCTCGCGGGCTCGATGGGCATGCTGCCCTCAGCCTCGCTCGGGCCGGCCGCCGCCGGCGGCCGCAACGTCGGCCTGTTCGAGCCGGTGCACGGTACGGCGCCCGACATCGCGGGCAAGGGCGTGGCCAACCCGCTGGCCGCCATTTTGTCGGCCGGCATGCTGCTGCGGTACTCTTTGAACATGTCGGAGGAGGCGGGCTGGATCGACGCCGCCGTTCAGCGGGTGCTCGAGCAAGGCCGGCGCACCGGCGACATCGCCCGGCCGGGAGACAAAGTGCTCGGGACGCGCGAGATGGGTGATCACGTCGTGCGCGAGCTGGAGGGCTGATGGCTTCGGGAGTCACCGTTGCGGTGGTCGGTGCCACGGGCGCCGCGGGACAGACGACGCTGAAGATCCTCGAGGAGCGCAAGTTCCCCGTGCGCGAGCTGCGCGCCTTTGCCTCGGAGCGTTCGGTCGGTAAGACCGTCAGCTTCCGCGGAGATGACATCCGCGTGGCGCGCGTCGAGCCGTCGGCGTTCAAGGGCGTAGACATCGCCATCTGCTCGGCCGGCACCGCGCAGGCGAAAGAGTACGCGCCGATGATCGCCAAGGCCGGCGCCGTCGTCGTGGACAAGTCGAACGCCTGGCGTATGGATCCGGCAGTGCCGCTCGTGGTGCCCGAGATCAACGCGCACGCGGTGAAGAGCCACCGCGGCATCGTCGCCTCGCCCAACTGCACGACGATCGTGGCCGTGATGCCGCTCAAGCCGCTGCACGACGCCGCGCGCATCCGGCGCGTCGTCGCGACGTCCTACCAGTCGGTCTCCGGCGCCGGCGTCAACGGCATCGAGGACCTCAGGGCCCAGACGCTCGCGTGGGCGCGCGGCGAGGCCATCGTGCCCAGGCACTTTGCGCACCGCATCGCGTTCAATCTGATTCCCGCCATCGACACGTTCGCCGCCGACGGCTATACGGGCGAGGAGTGGAAGCTCGTCAACGAGACGCGCAAGATCCTCGAGGCGCCCGATCTGCTCGTCTCGCCCACGACGGTGCGCGTGCCTGTCTTCACGTGCCATTCGGTGGCCGTCAACGTCGAGACCGAAGAGAAGCTCACCGTCGAGCGCGCTCGCGAGCTGTTCGCGCGCTTTCCGGGCCTCAAGGTGTGGGACGACCCCGCGCAGCAACGGTATCCGATGCCCGTCGACGTCGAAGGCCAGGACGACTGCTGGGTCGGGCGCGTGCGCGAGGATCCCTCGCATCCGCGCGCGCTGAACTTCTGGGTCGTGGGTGACCAGCTACGCAAGGGGGCGGCGACGAACGCCGTGCAGATCGCCGAGCTGCTGCTCGGCACCTAGGGCCGCTGCGCCCGGGGAGGTCGCGGGGTGGGTACACTTCGCTGCGCCTACCGTCGCCGGTTCGGTCATCACGCGCGCTTCAACGTCGCCGTCGTGCTCACAGTCCTCGTCGTCGCCTGGGTGGCGGTGCCGACGGTGGCGCGGTTCGTCAACGCCTGGACCGGGTATGCGCCCGTCACCTATGAGCCCAAGGATTTCGAGCGGCAGACGTGGCTCGAGCGCCACGCGGCCGATGTGCTCCTCGCGCGCCTGGATTGGAACGACGTGATCGGGATCGGTCTGTTCCTGCTCGTGGCCGTGGTCTGGCTGACGCTGATGCCGGATCGTGCGTCGCGCCGACGTCCGCCACCATAGGGACGCGGACCGTCCGACTCGTCCTCGCCTACGACGGCACGGACTTCCACGGCTGGCAGGTTCAGCCCGACGCGCCCACCGTGCAGGGCGCGGTTCTCGACGCCGCCCGCCGATTCCTCGGCGCCGACGCGCGGCTCGTCGGCGCCAGCCGAACGGACGCCGGCGTCCATGCATTGCGCCAGACGGCGTCGCTCACCACGAGCGCCACGCTGGAGGCGACGGCCGTCCAGGCCGCGCTGAACGCCGCGCTGCCATCGAGCGTGCGCGTCGTCGACGCGCGCGATGCACCCGCGGGCTTCGACGCACGACGCGCCGCCGCCGGCAAGCGCTACCTCTATCTGATCGACAACGGCGCCATCGCCGATCCCTTGCGGCGTCGCTTCGCATGGCACGTGGCGGCCACGCTCGATCTGCGCGCGATGCGCGCCGCGCTGACGATGCTGCACGGACGCCACGACTTCAGCGCCTTCTGCGCGGCCCCCGGACGCGATGCGGATCCCGTGTGCCGCGTGCACGCGGTGCACGTGCGGCAGCGGCGCGACCTCGTCGCCGTGCTGATCTCCGCCGACCGCTTTCTGCACCACATGGTGCGCAATGTCGTCGGCAGCGCCGTCGAGGTGGGCCGCGGGGCGCGTCCGAGCGCGTGGATGAGCGACGTGCTCGCCTCGCGCGACCGCACACTCGCCGGGCCCACGGCCCCGGCCCACGGCCTCGTCCTCGTCCGCGTGCGCTATCCGCGCTAGAATAACGGCGCGATGCGCACCTACGTCACCGTCCGGGGCGGTCGCGTCAGTGAAGTGGCGGGCGACGTCGTGCGCGAGCAGCCGCTCACGATCCACGTCAACGGCGAGAAGTTCCTCACGCTGCTCTGTTCACCGATGATGCTCGACGCCCTCGTCGTCGGCTACCTTTGGATGGAGAAGGTCATCGGCGGCCTCGAGGAGATCGTGCGGGTGGAGGTCTCGGCGGTCGACGGCCGCGCCGACGTCACGCTCACCCATGCCGTCACGCTGCCGACGGAGCGCATTCTCACCTCCGGGTGTGGCGGCGGCATTACGTTCCGCATCGATCACCGGCTGTTCCCGCGGCTCGCCTCCGCCGTGCGCGTCCGGCCCACCGATCTCGCCGACGGTATGAAGCAGCTCTTCGACGCGGCGACACACTACAAGCGCTCGCGGGGTATCCATGGCGCGGCGCTCTCGGACGGCTCGCAGCTGCTGGTGGTCGCTGAGGACGTCGGCCGTCACAACGCGGTGGACAAGATCAAAGGGCAGGCCCTGCTCGACGGAATCCCGACCACGGACCGGATTCTCCTCTCCACGGGACGCATCTCGTCCGAGATGCTGCTCAAGGCCGCCCGCATGGGCGTGCCCGTCGTCGCGTCGCGGACGTCGCCGACCGAGATGGCGGTGGCGCTGGCGGAGCAATTGAACGTCACGGTGTGCGGCTACGTCCGCCCCGACGGTCTCAACCTGTACGCCGGCGACGCGCTCCTGCTCGCTGCCGAGCCCGCGTCGCATGCCTGAAACGCCCGGCGAGCCGGTGGAATCCGCCACCGACAAAGCCTTCAAGCGGCGCTTCGGCGGCAAGACCAAGGGACGGAACAAGCGCGAGGATTACGCGCTCGACCTGTTTCGCGAGGCGACGGCGTATCTCGACGATCTGCCGCGCGTCAACGGGCTGCTGCGCGAGCTCGGGAAGCTCTACAACCCGGTGACCGATGCCCCGATCGTAGACTTGCTCACGCGGCAGCGAATCATGACGCTGCTCGGCGAGGGAGCCCGGGCCGAAGCGGTCCGCATTCTTGACGAGCGACGACGCCTGTATGCCCCGATCGAAAACACGGACGACTCGCGCTTACGTTCACAAGAACAGTGGGATACGCAGTAGTGTGCAAACTTGACATGCGTGGTCTGACCGCATAGGATGCCTTCCAGTCCTTTTACCGGCTTTAGTGCCGGACTCCACGCGCAGGAGGCCAGGCCCATGAGTCTGACGGACTCCCTCCAAGAAGATCGACACATCGTCGTCGCCGTCGACGCTACCCGCAAGACCGTACGGATCAAGGGCGTCGCCGACGCCTGCACCGACCTCTCGTGCTCTGAGCAGACCCTCGTCGTCAGCGACGACGGGGGAAGTCGCGCGGATCTTGCCGCGCTCAACGCCGGTGACATCGTGAAGCTGGAGGGCCCGCTCGATAGACCTCGACGCATCGTCGTCGTCCGTAGGGTTTGGGACGAGCTCTCGAGTCCAGAGTGGTGATAAGGAGGCTTCCATGAGCCTTTCACGTCGTGACTTCCTGAAATACGGGGGAGCCACCGCCACCGCAGGCGCCCTTGGCGCGGGCGTCGACATGCTCCCGGTCGAGGCGGCCGCGGTGTCGCTCAAGATCAAAGAAGCGAAAGCATTCGCGGGCGTCTGCCCGTACTGCGCGGTCGGCTGCGGACAGTTGATCTATGCGAAGGACAACAAGATCATCGATATCGAGGGCAATCCGGACACCCCGCACACGCTGGGCCGGCTCTGCCCCAAGGGCGCGGCGACGATCCAGCTCTCCAACAACCCGCTCCGCCCGACCAAGGCGCTGTACCGCGCGCCCGGATCGGACAAGTGGGAGGAGAAGCCGATCGAGTGGATGTACGACCAGATCGCCAAGCGCTACCACGACACGCGCGAGAAGTATTTCATCGAAAAGGAAAAGGACAAGGAAGGCAAGGACGTCACCGTGAACCGGCTGGAGGCGATCGCGTCGCTGGGCTCCGCCTGCATCGACAACGAGGAATGCTACCTCCTGTCGAAGCTGAACCGGACCTTCGGCATCGTCTACCACGAGCATCAGGCCAGGGTCTGACACAGCGCCACGGTCCCAGCTTTGGGGACCACGTTCG
>Ga0209382_10000468_pt1 | contig 66425 bp, 64 predicted proteins | sample SoiMetdeltSBSDD5_FD_187599 | JGI IMG/M metagenome (GOLD analysis project Ga0209382, IMG submission 187599) | Bulk soil microbial communities from a Populus tree surrounding site in Tennessee, USA - Soil MetaG P. deltoides SBSDD5 (SPAdes) (version 2) | ecosystem: Environmental > Terrestrial >...
GGCGTGAGCTTCACGGAAGCGGGAAGACGGGCCGCCATCGCCGCCATCCGCAGGCACCGCATCGTCGAGCGCTTCCTCGCCGACATGCTCGGCTACGCCTGGAACCAGGCCGACGCCCTGGCGGTCAGCTTCGAGCACGACCTCCCCGACGAGGTCGTCGACCGCCTCTTCGTGGCCCTCGACCGGCCCAAGACCTGCCCCCACGGCTTCGCCATCCCCGACGAAGCCGACCGTGACCTGCCCGAGACCCCCCAGCTGTACGACCTCGCCCCCGGCGACGTCGCCCGTGTGGCAGTGTCGGGCAGCACCGAAAACGAGATCGTCACCTTCCTCGAAGACCTCGGCGTCGTGCCGGGGGCCGAGGTCAGGGTGATCGAAAAGCACCCGTTCGACGGCCCGTTGGTGGTCGAAGTCGCGGGGAAGACCCGCACCTTGGGCGAGCGGGTCGCACGTCAGGTGTACGTAACACGTACTGTCCGCACCCGCGCTGACGCCGCGACCGGCACCTGAGCCCAAGACGACGTAAGAGACAGACAAGAGGAAAGACACATGTCCGCACTGCTTGCCGCTGAAGGCGGTTTCCAGGACTTCACTCTCCGGGGAGGAGAGTGGTTCGTCCTGGTGGGCTCCGCCCTCACCGCGTTGTTGGCCCTCGGCGTAGGCCTCGTGCTCATGCAGAGCGTGCTGAAGGCCGACCAGGGCACGCCGACCATGATCGAGATCGCCAAGGCGATCCAGGAAGGCGCACTCGCCTACCTGAAGCGGCAGTTCCGCACGATCGGCGTCATCCTCGTGCCGCTGGCCGCGATCGTCTTCGTCACCTCGGTGGCGGTCAACAAGACGCTGCCCAACGGGGACGAGATCGAGAAGCTGTCGTTCGTCCAGTCGGGCTTGTTCCGTACGCTGGCCTTCCTCGCCGGCTGCCTCATGTCGGGCCTCACCGGCTTCATCGGCATGGGCCTGGCGGTGCGCGGCAACGTCCGCACCGCGGCCGCCGCTCGTACCGGGAAGATGGGCCCGGCGCTCGACGTCGCCTTCAAGACCGGTGGCGTCGCCGGCATGTTCTGTGTCGGCCTGGGCCTCATCGGTGCCACCACCATCCTGATGCTGTTCCAGAACACGGCGTCGGCCATCCTCATCGGCTTCGGCTTCGGCGGCTCGCTGCTGGCCCTGTTCCTGCGGGTCGGTGGCGGCATCTTCACCAAGGCCGCCGACGTCGGTGCCGACCTGGTCGGCAAGGTCGAGGCCGGCATCCCGGAGGACGACCCCCGCAACCCCGCCACCATCGCCGACAACGTCGGCGACAACGTGGGCGACTGCGCCGGCATGGCCTCGGACCTGTTCGAGTCCTACGAGGTCACCCTCGTCGCCTCGATCATCCTCGGGGTCCCCGCGTTCCAGCGGATCTTCCCGGACAACCCGGGCCTGTGGGCCGCCGGTGCGATGTTCCCGTTGGCTGCCCGGGCCATCGGCGTGCTCGCCTCGATCATCGGCGTGTTCATGGTGAAAGCCCGTGAGTCGGACAAGTCAGCCATGGCCCCCATCAACCGGGGCTTCCTCACCGCCGGCGTCCTGACCGTTCTCGGCACGCTGGCCGTGGCGCTGATCTACGTCGGCAATCCCGCCGAGGGCGAGATCGGCAACGTCGGCTGGCGCATGTTCGGGGCCGTCGTGATCGGCCTGGTGCTCGCGCAGGTCGCCAGCCGCATCACCGAGTACTTCACCTCGACCGAGACCTCACCGGTCCGTGACATCGCCGATGCCGCCGAGACCGGCCCCGCCACCACGGTGCTGTCGGGTACGGCCTCCGGCCTCGAGTCGTCGGTGTGGGCGATCATCGCCATCGCGGCCGCCATCGGTGCCGCCATCGGCCTGGGTGCCGGCGACGCGCAGTTCTCGCTCTACCTGGTCGCGCTGTGCGGCATGGGCATGCTGGCCACCACCGGGGTGGTCGTGTCCGAGGACACGTTCGGCCCGGTGGCCGACAACGCCGCCGGCATCGCCGAGATGTCGGGCGAGTTCACCGGCGAGGCCGAGCGGGTCATGGTCAGCCTCGACGCCGTGGGCAACACCACCAAGGCCGTCACGAAGGGCTTCGCCATCGGCTCGGCGGTGATCGCCGCGGTGGCGCTCTTCGCCAGCTTCATCGAGATCTCGGCCGGCGAGGTCATGAGCTTCGACGCCTTCGAGACGGCCAAGAACACCGCTGGTGGCGTGTTCGCCAGGGTGCCGATCAACGTGGCCGACCCGAAGGTCTTCATCGGCCTGCTCATCGGTGGCGCGGTGCCGTTCCTCTTCTCGTCGCTGGCCATCCGGGCCGTCGGCCGCACCGCCGGTGTGGTGGTGCAAGAGGTCCGCAGCCAGTTCGCCGACGGCAAGATCATGTCCGGCGAGAAGGAGCCGGACTACGGCCCGGTCATCGACATCTGCACCGCAGCCTCGCTCCGTGAGCTCGCCACCCCGGCGCTGCTCGCCGTGCTCACGCCGGTCATCATCGGCTTCGGCATCGGCTACACGGCGCTCGGCGCCTTCCTGGCCGCGGTCATCCTGGTCGGCCAGCTCATGGCCAACTACCTGTCCAACGCCGGTGGTGCGTGGGACAACGCCAAGAAGTACATCGAGGACGGCCACCACGGCGGCAAGGGCTCCGAGGCCCACAAGGCCGCGGTCATCGGCGACACCGTCGGCGACCCGTTCAAGGACACAGCCGGACCGGCGCTCAACCCGCTCATCAAGGTGATGAACCTGGTGTCGCTGCTGATCCTCCCGGCCGTCATCAGCCTCTCGAACGTCAGCGAGACCAACTTCCTGAAGTCGACGCCCGAGCCGGCCGGCTACGCCATCGCCGCGGTCGCGCTGGCGGTCCTGCTGGGTGCCATCGCCTTCTCGAAGCGCAGCGGTGCCGGCATCGCCACCGATTCGAACGGGGCCAGCGCCAACGGCGCCGCTCCGTCGGGCGGCGATTCCGAGCCGGCCATCGCCGGGGCGGCTGCCGAGTAGGACTCCGTCGAACCATCGTCCCTGGGACTGCGTACCGCGTCCCAGGGGCGATGGCACGACATCGGTAACTGAGCGACGACTCAGCCGGTCATAAGGGGTTAAGTCCACCTGACCGACAACGTTGACGCTCGCTAACGACGACGTTCGATGCGGCGGAGGGGGGTACCTGGATGCCAGTGCAGTTCGACCAAACCGGCAAGGTGGCGCTGGTGACCGGTGGTACCAGAGGGGTGGGCCGCGGGATCGCGGAGGCCTTCCTCGCCGCCGGCGCCGAGGTCATCGTGTGCGCCCGCAACGCACCCGCCCGCCCGCCGTCGTACGAGGACCGGGAAGCCACGTTCCTCGCCACCGACGTGCGGGATTGGGACGACATCGGCCGCGTCGTCGCCGTCGCGGTCGGCCGCTACGGGCGGCTCGACGCCGTCGTCAACAACGCCGGTGGGTCGCCGCCGGCCAGCGCCGCCACTGCGTCGCCCCGCTTCTCCAGCGCCATCATCACCCTGAACCTGATCTCGCCGCTGCTGGTCACCCAGCGGGCCAACGAGGTGATGCAGGACCAGCCGGAGGGCGGTTCGATCGTCAACATCTCGTCGCTGTCGGGCATGCGGCCTTCGCCGGGCACCGCCGCCTACGGCGCCGCCAAGGCCGGGCTCATCAACCTCACCGAGAGCCTGGCCGCCGAGTTCGCCCCGAAGGTGCGGGTCAACTGCGTCACCGCCGGGGCCATCGCCACCGAGGAGCTGCACCAGCGCTACGGCGGCGACGTCTACTTCGACGCCGTCGCCAAGACCGTGCCGCTCGGTCGCATGGGCACGCCGGGCGACGTCGCCCAGGCCTGCCTGTTCCTCTGCTCCGACGCGGCGTCGTTCATCACCGGCGCCAACCTCGTGGTGCACGGCGGCGGCGACGACCCGCCTCCGGCCGAACCCGACCCCACCTGAAGGCCCGCTGACCTGCAGGCCCCGAGGGTCCGCGAGCGGCGTCCGCACGCGTTGTAGCGTCGCTTCCCTGGGTTCGAGCTAGGGAGCATTCCGGGTGGACAGACATCGACTCGTGCGTCAGAGCGCAGCCGCGTGCGCGCTGGCGCTTCTGCTGACCGCATGTGGCGGGGGCGGCGGCGAGGCGAAGCAGGAGGGCGACTCACGTGAGCACAAGTCCTCAGACAAGAAAGGCGCGCCAGGTGAAGACGCCGGTGACTCGGGCGACGAGACGACCTCGACGACTACGGGCACGCCGCCCGGCGGTGGGGGCGACGACGGCGACACCGGCGACGGGGGCTCGAGCGGCGACGACAGCGCAGCCGAGCCGAACACCGCGCAGGGCGCTCAAGCGGCGTATGCCGCCTACCAGACGATGTTCGAGCGCCTGGCCGTCGAACCCGACCCGGACGACGAGGCCATCGCCGAGCTGACCTCGGGCGACGAGCGGACGCACGTCGACGACACCATCAGCGGCCTCGACTCGCGGGGCCAGGCCGTCGAGTTCGGCACCGACAACCGGCACAACATCTACTCGGTCACCCTCAATGCCGACGGCTCCGCCACCGTCCGCGACTGCTTCGTGTCGGACCAGCGGGTCGTCGACGAGTCGAGCCGCAAGGTCGTCCGCTCCGACCCCGACGGCGGGGCGCCCAACGTCGTCACCGCCCGGCTGGTGCGGAGCGACGGGCGGTGGAAGGTGAACCGCGTTACGGCCGAGCCGGTCGCCGCCAACCAGAGCTGCGGCCCCGACGGCGTCATCGGCGGCGGCACCTGAGCAGCTAAATCTCTCGGCGCGCTGGCCGGCGGGGTTCGTAACCTGCCGGGCATGCCTGCCGAGCCGACCACCGCACCTCCGCCGTCCGAGCGCGCCACCGTGCGGCGCCTCGCCTACCGGGGCAGCTACGAGCGCGACACCGCCTACGCCATCCTCGACGAGGCCCTCGTGTGCCACGTGGGCCTCGCCACCGAGCAGGGCCCGGTGGTCATCCCCACGCTGTACGCCCGGGACGGCGACCGGCTGCTGCTCCACGGCTCGGTGGCCAGCCGGCTCCTGCGGGGCGCCAGCAAGGCCGAGGTGTGCGTCACGGTCACGCTGATCGACTCGTTGGTGCTGGCCCGGTCGTGGTTCCACCACTCGGTCGACTACCGCTCGGTCGTGGTGTTCGGCCAGGCCACCCGGGTCGACGACCCGGCGGAGAAGCGGGCGGCGCTCGAACACTTCGTCGAGTCGGTCGTACCCGGCCGAACCGCCGAGTCCCGGCCGCCGACCGAGGTCGAGCTGAAGCAGACCATCGTGCTCGCCCTGCCGCTGGACGAGTTCTCGGTCAAGGTGCGGGACATGGGCGTGGTCGACGAGCCCGAGGACATGAGCCTTCCCGTGTGGGCGGGCCGCATCCCGGTCGGCCTCGCCGCCGGCACCCCGATACCCGACGACGACAACCTCCCCGACCTCCCGGTCCCGTCGCACGCCTCGACCTACCGGCGCGGCCGATAGCGTCGCAAGATGCCGCTCGAAGCCAGAGTCCTGGAGCTCGCCCACGGGAAGAACCTCGCGTCGGTCACCACGCTGCTGCCCGACGGCACGCCGATGACCCAGCCGCTCTGGGTCGACGCCGACGACGAGCACGTCCTGCTCAACACCGAGGTGCACCGGCAGAAGTTCAAGAACGTCTCGCGGGACCCACGGGTCACCGTGCTGATCGTCGACCCGGAGGCGCCGCAGCTCTACGTCGAGGTGCGCGGTCAAGTCGTCGACAGCGTGACCGGGCCTGAGGCGCGGGAGCACATCGACGTCCTGGCGCAGAAGTACACCGGCGGCAACTACCGCAACGCCATCCAGAGCGAGCGGGTCATCCTGAAGATCGCCCCCGATCGCCAGTACGTGCGGGAGCCGGCGCACTACAGCCGCGCCGACGACTGAGGTCGTCACTAGCGTCCCGGGAACCCTGCTCGGGGGCCGTTCGTCGTTGGGGGCGTGGGGGAGGCACTGACGGTGCGACACCGCTGGCAGGCGGAAGGCGAGCCGCCGGCCCGTCCTGTCGCCGCCGCCGTGCCCGACGACGTGACCTTCGACGAGCTCTTCGCCCGCGAGTACGGGCCGATGGTGCGGCTGGCCGTCCTGCTGCTCGGCAACGAGGGCGAGGCCGAGGAGACCGTCCAGGATGCGTTCGCGATCGTCCTCGAGCGCTGGCCGCGTCTGGAGCGGCCCGGCGGCTACCTCCGCAGCTGCGTCGTCAACCGCTGCCGTGACCAGCTGCGGCGCCGGGCGCTCGGCCGGCGGATCCGCCGCACCCGGGCCACCCAGCCGGTCGAGGCGACGACGGAGCTCGGGGCCGACGACCTGTTCGACGCGCTCGACGTCCTGCCGCCCCGCCGCCGGGTGGCCGTCGTCCTGCGCTTCTACGAGGAGCGCAGCGAGGCCGAGATCGCGGAGATCCTCGGCGTGCGCCCCGGGACCGTGAAGTCGATGCTCCACCGGGCGCTCGCCCAGCTCCGCGAGGTGATCGAGCGGTGACCGACGACAACGGCGACGTCCGCTCGGCGCTGACAGCCGCGCTGGCCCGTCGGGCCCGGGCGGTCGAGGTGGAGGCGACGCCCCGCGCTCGTGCCGCGGTCGACCGCCACCGGGCGCGGCGCACCCGGCGCCGCCAGACCCGATCCTTGGCGGCCGTCGGCATCGCCGTCGCAGTGGCACTGGGGTCGGGCGTGTTCATCGCCCAGCTCCGGGACGACCACCCGCCGGCCGTGGTCGCGGGCAACGACAGCTCGCTGCCCCGGGTGATCGTCGACGGGCGGGCCGGGTTGCGGCCGGTGCCCGACCAGGGCGACCTCGTGACGTCGGCGGTCGAGGACACCTACGAGATGACCCAGCTGCAGGTCTTCCGGCCCGCCGACGGACAGCTTCCGGCGATCTTCGCCCCGTGGAGCCCGGCCGGGGCCCGACGACCGTTGCCGCAGCCCTCGGGCGACGCCGAGTCGGTCGTCGTGGGGGACGACACCGCAGGGGTGCTGTCCGGCCGGGCCGACGGGCTCCGGATGCTCTCGTTCCAGCTCGACGACGGCACGAAGGTCTACCTGTACGCCTTCGGGGTGGCCGAGCAGGACCTGCTCGCGGTGGCCGCTGGTCTCGTGCAGCGGGGCCGGGCGTCCTCGGGGGTCGGCTTCGAGCCCCCGGACCTGCCTGCCGGCTGGGTCGCCAGGCTCGAGCCACCGGGCTCGGCGGCGCCTCGGCCGCGGGCGAGCTACACGCTGACGGGGCGCGGGCTGGAGGTCACCGTCGAGGTCCGGGCCGGCAACGCCTTCACCGCCGATGCCCAGCTCCTGAGCCTCCTGTCGACGGCCGCGTCGGCGGAGAGCGTTCGGGTCGCCGGGCGTCCGGGCTCGCTGATCTGCGAGGCGGCCGGGCCGTGCCGCCTGACCTGGCGGCCCGACGACACCAGCGTGGCGACGATCACGATCAGCACAGCCGACCGCAACGAGATCGACCGGGTCGTCAGCGCGGTACGCCTCGGTACGGCCGCCGAGTGGGAGGCGCTGGCAGAGGAGGTTCGAGGATGATCACCGGAGTGCGGGTCTTCGTCGGCGCCACTGCGGCGTCGGTGGTGTTCGCGGTGGTGTCGGTGATGGTGTTCCACGGTCAGTCGGCCGAGGAGGCGGCCGGCGGCGAGCGCTGCGACCTCGGCTTCAACACCGCGGCCTACAACGCCGTGGCGCCGCAGGTCGAGAGCATCAGCCCCCACGTGGCCCACGGCAGCGTCGACTTCACCGTCCAACAGTGGGCCGAGGCGTTCACCGACCCCGGGCTCGGCGTCCCGGCCAACGCCGTCGCGGCCGCGATGGAAGGCGACCCTGGCCGGCGAGAGCTGGTGCTCACCGGCAAGATCACCCACTCGATCACGCCCGACCCGTGGGTGCCGCTGACCGACTCCGCCCAGTGCCGCCGGCTCCGGAGCGAGCTCCGTGCAGCCCGCGCCGCGGTGGAGCGCTACCCGACCGTGGTCGACGCGGTGAAGGCCGGCTACCGGCCGAGCTCGCAGTACGCCCCCGGCCAGGGCGCGCACTACACGAAGCGCGCCGCCATCGACGGCACGTTCGATCCGTCCGAGCCCGAGCTGCTCATGTACGACGGCACCGACGACGACTCGGCGATCATGGGCATGAGCTACTACCTGCTGGCTCCGGATGGGCTGCCCGCCGATCGTGATGTCGGCTTCACCGGCCCCGACGACCAGTGGCACAAGCACGAGAGCCTCTGCCTCGACGCCGACGGCGTCGCCCGCCCCGACAGTGAGTGCGCCGCCGGCCGCGCCACCCAGACCCCCGACCCCGGGGGCTGGATGACGCATGCGTGGCTGGTGCCGGGGTGCGAGAGCGACTGGGGAGTGTTCTCCGGATCGAACCCCCGGGTGGTGATCATCCCCACCCCGGAGACGCCCTTCGCACCCGGCTGCAACAGTGGCAAGGCCGTGACCGACCGGCTCACCCTCCCGGCGATCCCGTAGCGCACAGGTCGTCCGACGACCCGTCCGACACCAGGACCGTGAACGTCGACTTCGGGTCGGCCACGACCACCACGCGGGCCTCGCCGTGGACCTGCTCGAGGTCGACGCCGCCACCGTCGTCGTCTGTGACGCAGGCCGCCAGGTCGTTGGCATTGGCCTCGGTGTCGATCGTGTAGACGGCCCAACCGAGGGCATCGGTCGTGCCCCGCTGCGGCTCGTTCAACCTCAGCGTGCCGTCCGGCTTCGACAGGACGGGCCGGCCGAAGCCCAGCTCCACCAGCGCCCGCTCGACGACGTCGCCCTTCTCCCACTGCTGGAGCGCCGCCATCGCCAGGTCGCCGAGGCTGCCGATCGGGCTCAGGTACCAGCGCCCGCCCTCCTTGATCGTGACCAGATAGGGGTCGCCGATGCCGGCCTGCGCGGTTGCGAGCGGTCGGAGCCGGGGGCCGAGCGCCAGGTCGGCGACGAGCTCCTCGACGCAGCCGCCGCCGTCGGTGCCCCGGGTCGACCGCCACGAGGTGCAGGCGCCCTGCTGGTCCCAGCTGGTCTCGCTGAACGTGTCGTCCCAGTAGCAGTCCGGGTAGTCGGAGCTGGCGCTGTAGGCGTTGTCGTCGTACGGGTCGGGATCGGCGCACCGGTACTGCTCGTCGGAGTAACCGAAGGTACCGGTCGACGACTCGACCGTGACGCGGGCGACGTCGCCGTCGACCTCGCTGGCGAGGCGCAGGTCGTCGACCGAGAGGCGGAAGCTCTGGTTGATCTCGTCCCGGCCCCCGGACCGGGCGACGAGCGCGTGCAGCGCGTCGCGGTAGGCGTAGAGCGCACCGGCCTCGTCGGGCGGCAGCAGCTCCAGGCCGGCGTCGACGTCGAGCGTCTCGGCGGCCTCGGTCGCCTTGCGGACGACCGCCTCGGGCGACTCGGCGCCGCCCTCGCTGGGGTCGAGCTCCTCGTCGAACCGACCGGCCGGCAGGTCGTAGAGCAGCCGCAGGTACTCCATGGCCGTGTACGCCGGGCTGACGTACCAGCGGCCGTCGCGCTTGATCGTCATGACGAACGGCTCGACGGGTGGGGCGTCGACGGCCTCGACCACCAGGTCGTCCGTCGATCGACTGAAGCCCGTCGACGTCTCGTCCTCGTCGTAGCGGCCGAGCACCTGGGCCGCCGGGGCGGTCGCCTTGCCGGCGTCGAGGCCGACCGCCAGGTCACCACCCTCCAGCGTGACCTTGGTGACCGTGTCGGCCAGCGGCTCGGCCGTGAGCCGTAGGTCGCTGACCTCGACGTCGACGCCGCCGAGCGGCTTGCTGTGGTTGGCCCAGCCCTTCTTGCCGGCCTCCTTGGACGTGGTCCGCCACACCTCGTCGAAGCGGCGGACCTCCTCGGGCGGCAGCACCGAGAGCGCGGCCAGCATGTCCTCCTGCGACGCGGCGGAGGCCAGCTGCTGGACCGCCGACTCGGGTGAGGACGCGCCACCGCCCCCGCCGCTGAGACCGGTGGTGAGCTGCTTCACCACCACACCGCCGGTGGCGAGGCCCACCACCACGGCCACGGCGACGACCACGCGCGGCCGCTTGAGGTTCATCATCCAGGCTCCTTGTTGTTCGGATCGAGCACCGCGGCGAGTGAGGACCAGCCGATGCAGCCGATCCCCACCGCCGCCACCAACGGCCCGGCGAGGGCAGCCGAGCCGCTGCGCACGATCGAGACCGCGGTGATCGACCAGGCGACGATCAACACGGCCGTCGCCCCGAGGAGGCTCAGTTCGGCCTCGGGCGCGAGCCAGGTCGTCAGCCACACCACGACCGCGGTCAGCGGCAGCGCGTACCACGAGAGCAACAGCCAGCGGGGCGCCAGGCCCTCGACCACGGGCTCGAGGGCCAGCAGCCGGTTGACGACGGTGAAGCCGTTCTCGCCGTGCAGCCAGGGCAACCACCCGGCTGCAACGACGAGCGCGGCTCCACCTGCCCGCACCCGCCCACGCACCTGCACGCCCGCAGCGAGTCGCGAGGGTCGAGGTGCCCCGATCCCGTCCGCCGTCCCCGTTCGGAACACCCGACCTCCTCCGTCCGCCCGCTTCGCCCCACCTTGCTCGCCGGGGTGACGGTACGACTCGATCGGCTCGGCGTCGCTGGACCTTGCTCCATGTACGGGCGGCTCGCCGGCCCGTACCGTCGGTTGGTGGCGGGCGGGCAAGGACAGCAACGAGGTTGGACTCGGCGTGGCGGCGCACTGCGCGAATGGGACGCCGGGTCCAACTCGTCGGACGGTTCCACGGCGTCCGGCGGGCGGGCCCAGCGGCTCGGGCGGCGCGCCGTGCACCGCTGACGTGGCGGCGCGCTGCCTGAGCCCTGGCTTCGTGGTCTCGTCCTGTCGCCCTCGGTCTGAGGTCCGGCGTACTCCCCCCTGCGCCGGACCTCGCTCTCGCCCGCAGGCGGAACAGGCGGCGGAAAGGCGGACCAACGATGACGACTCCTCAGGAACCGGGCCCTCGCAAGCCCTCGGGGTGGGGAACCCCACCGGTCTCCGGCCGGCCCCCGACGTGGGGTGATCACGGGACGGGCCCTCCCCCGTCCGGGCCCCAGTGGGCGCCGCCGCCTGCTGGTCCTCCCTCTCCTGCTCCCGGCCCTGCGGGGTCTCGTCCTCGGCCGGTGCTGGAGGGCCAGCCGATCGAGATCGTCGGCTGGCAGCTCTACCTCGCCTTCGCCGGGCTCCTGTTGCTCGCGCTCGCGTTCCCCGAGGTATCCGGAGCCGGCCTCGACCCGGACTCGATCGGGTCGACGCCCGACCTGGCGCTGCCGATCGTCGCCGTCGCGACAGCCGGGGCGCTGGCCGGGCTGTTCGGTCGCCTGGGCTACGACGTCGCCGTCGCCCTCGGCGGTGGCGCGGTGCTCACGCTGACGGCGTTCTTCGCGGCCGAGACCCGGAAGGTGATGGTGCTCTCCGACTATGCCGCCGGGCAGGGCGTGTCGCTCGGGCTGGGAGCCGGGCTGGTCATCATCCTGATCGCGGCGGTTGTCGGCCTGGCCGCGGTGGTTCCGGGACTGCGAGCGGCGACGTCCTCCGAGAGCGCGCCGGTCCACCCGCTGGTGGGCGTGGCCGGGCTGGTCGGTGTGGTGCTCTACGTGATCGGCCTCGCCCAGTCGAGCGTCGACGACGCCAACCCCGCGCCGTGGGAGGACGACGGCTGGGTCGATGCCTTCGGGGTCCTGCTGCTCGCAGTCATCGCCGGGGCGGCGCTGCTCGCTGCCCTGCGGCGGACCGGACCGGCGTGCGCGTTCCTGGGCGGGACGATGGTGTTCCTGGTGGGGATCTGGCTCGTCGACCTCGACGACACGTCGACGAGCCTCACTGCGGAGAAGCGGGCCGAGTCGCCGGCGATCACGATCGGGCTCCTGCTGGTGATCGGAGTGGCGGTCGTCGGGTCGCTGACGGCGACCCAGCTGCGGTCGTCGCCGGCCGGGCCGGTCCGCCGACGGGTGGGCCTGGGCGCCGGATCTGCGTGAGGGCGGCTAGCTCGTGGGGTGGGTCGGGACGCTGAGGCGGGTCGTCTCGGACGTCACGTCGCACTTGCGGTTGGCCCGCAGGCAGACGTCGACCTCGGACTCGATGTGGTCGCTGTCCCAGGCCACCAGGGCGTCGCCGTGGCCGCCCGTTGCCGGGCCGGAGGCCAGGCTCAGCGGGGTGCCCTCGGGCGTGACCGGGTAGCGGATCTCGACGTGGAGCTCGGGGATGAGCACCGGGTGGTCGTCGGGGCAGCTGCCGTCGTCGCCCAGCGGGGCGAGGTGCGAGCGGTGGTCGGGCGAGGTGAGGTGCTCGCCGTCCCAGCAGGGGTCGAAGGTGAGGCGCAGCAGCAGGAACGTCGAACGCTCGCAGTTCAGCGGCACGGGTGACGTCGCCTCCGAGAGGCCGCACGCCCACGACGACACCGCCGGATCCTGCGCGGTGGTGGCCTCGCTGTTGCCGGCGATCATCTCCAGCCCCTTGGGCGGGACCTCGACCTGGGTGGCGTCGGCGCCAACGGGCACCCGGTAGTAGGCGCTCATCTCCTTGGGCCGCAGCGGCTTGCCCGCCGCCAGCAGCGACGGCGCCCAGTAGGCGGTCTTGTCGGCCACCGACCGGCAGGTCGTGCCCCCGGCGAGCAGCGTCTTCGCCGTCGATGTCGACCCCGTGGTGGTGGCGCCGAAGAAGTCGTGGCGGTGCGACATGCCGTGCATGGCGTGGTGCACGATGGGATCGTCGGTCGCCGAGTGGCTGTAGGGGCAGGGCGTCGAGAAGCTGCCCCGCTCCTCGGCCGTGGCGATCAGCTTGGTCTCCGGCCGCCGGTCGTTGCCGCTGCCGCTGTCGTTGGCCGAATCGCCGCCGCCCGACGAGCAGGCGGCGGCGACCAGGACCAATCCGAGTGCGATGAGCCGAGCAGCCCGCAGGCTCACGGCTGCTCGGGGACCTCGATGGCGTCGAGGTCGACCTCGGGCGGCGAGCCGGCCTTCTCCCAGGGCGCCGTCGCCGCGTCCGGCATGTTCGGCTGCGGGTCCGGGGCCGGGATCTTCTTGTAGTCCTTGGACGGCGGCTTGCCCTCCATGGTGGCCAGCTTGGTCAGGTCGAGCGCCCCCTTCTTGGGGTCACCCTTGCCGGCGCCCTCGCATGGGGCGAGGGTCTCGAGGTCGCTGGGCGCCGTCGTCTTGAACTCGTTGTCGGCGAAGCAGTTCTTGGCGCCCTCCTGCTCGAACAGCGCCAGGTCGGCCATGCCCGAGTCCGACACGACGTTGCCGGTCGTCTTGTTGCCCGAGGGCCAGTAGGCGCCGCCCTCGGCCTTGTCGTCGGGCGAGATGACGATGACGATGCCGGCGATCTCGTGGTCCCAGACCCGGTTCTTGGTGATCACGTTGTCGTTGCCGCCGGCGATGAGGATGCCGTTGCCCTCGGCCAGGATCGCCGAGTCGATGGCTGCCGTGTCGTAGTTGTGGTTCGCGTAGACGAGGTTGCCGGCGATGGTGGTCTCGTGCTCCGGCGGGTACTTCTCGTAGCTGCCGCTGTTGGGCACGATGCCGGCCCGGTTGTTCCGGAACGTCGAGTCGACGATGAAGAGGTCGCCGCCGGCGTTGGTGCCCGAATAGCCGAGGCCGTTGTTCTCGGCGATGCTGTCGCGGATCACCGCGTCACAGGGGAAGCACTGCCCGATGTAGAAGCCGGCATCAGGGCTGCCGGAGCCGTAGGAGTGCTCGAAGAGGCCCACGGTCGAATCGAAGGCGTAGATGCCATAGTCGCCGTTGTTGTGGGCGGTCAGGTACGAGCCCCGGTAGCGCTTGGCGCTGATCCAGTAGAAGCCGTTGGTCGTGTAGTTGCGGGCGGTCATGTTCTCGATCGCCACGCCGTCGGCCTCCAGCACCCGGATGCCGTTGTCCTTCTTGAACTCGCCGTCGAGGATGACCTCGTTGCGGTCGAGGCCACGGATCACGATGTCGTCGGTCGTGACCGTGACCGCTTCCTTGTAGACGCCGGGCGACACGAGGATCAGGTCGCCGGGCTCGGCGGCATCGACGGCCTTCTGGATGGTCTTGTACTCGCTCGGGACGGCCCGGACGTCCTCACGACCGGGGTCCAGCTTGCCCCCGGTGCTCTCATCGTCGTCGTCGTCCCCTCCGCACGCCGCGGCGGTGGCGACGAGTCCCAGCGCCAGCACAGCCGCGAAGACGGCTCGCCTTTGCCGGAAGATCCCCTTTATCCCGCTCACGCGAGATGCCTGCATTGCTTCCTCCCCTGTTGCAATGAATGGCGCGGTGCCCTGTGGGTGGCTGCCGCTATTTGACGATCACGGCGCCGGTCATGCCGCCGTCGGCCGACCCGTGAAGCGAGCAGAAGTACCGGTAGGTGCCCGGCTTGTCGAACGTGTACTCGTAGACGTCGCCGGACTCGAAGGCGTCGGCCTCGACGCCGAACTTCCCGTCCTTGACCGGGACGATGTCGTGGTCCTGCTGGCCGTCGTTCTTCCAGACGACCTTGGTGCCCGGCTTCACCTGGATGTTCTCGTCGTTGAAGCTGTTGTCGAGGACCTCGACGTCGGCCTCGGTGCTGTCGATCTTGGTGACCTTGCCGTCGACGTCGTCCTTGTTGCCCAGGCTGCCGTTGTCGTCGTCCTTGCCGCACGCAACGAGTGCGAGGCTGACCAGCAGTCCAGTGCCCAGTAGTGAGAGCGCCCGATTCATCCGGGGCAGGCTAGCGGCCATCACGCAGCGCGCGTAACTCTCGTTATCGAGACATGAACCTTGGTTCGGGTTGTGTTCGGGTTGTCCTGGGGCGACGGCTGGCGTACCTTCCGGCACAAACCTGACGACGCGTCAGAAATCCTTCGGGCGTCGATGCGAGGATCGCCATGGGCATCACATCAGAGCTGCACGACGACGGGATCGCCGAGGTCGTCGTCGACTACCCGCCGGTCAACGCCCTCCCGGTGGCCGGATGGTTCGAGCTGGCCCGGGTGGTGCGGGGCCTGGGGGAGGACCCGGCCGTCCACGTCGTGGTGCTGCGGGCCGAGGGGCGGGGCTTCAACGCCGGGGTCGACATCAAGGAGATGCAGGCCACAGCCGGGTTCGACGCCCTGCTCGGCGCCAACCGGGGCTGCTACGAGGCGTTCGCCGCGGTGTACGAGTGCGCCGTGCCGGTCGTCGTGGCGGTGCACGGGTTCTGCCTGGGCGGCGGCATCGGGTTGGTCGGCAACGCAGACGTCATCGTCGCCTCGGAGGACGCCACGTTCGGCCTGCCGGAGGTCGACCGGGGAGCGCTGGGGGCGGCGACCCACCTCGCCCGCCTGGTGCCGCAGCACAAGATGCGGGCGATGGTCTACACCTCGGCCACGGCGACGGCCGCCGAGCTGCACGCCTTCGGGTCGGTGCTGTCGGTGGTGCCGCAGGAGTCGCTGCGGGCGGCGGCGTTCGAGGTGGCGGGCTCGATCGCGGCCAAGTCGCCGACAGTCATCCGGGCGGCGAAGGAGTCGCTCAACGGCATCGACCCCGTCGACGTCCGCCGCAGCTACCGCTTCGAGCAGGGCTTCACGTTCGAGCTGAACCTGTCGGGCGTGGCCGACGAGCATCGCGATGCGTTCGTGAAGGGCGACAAGAAGGGCGAGGGCGAGTGACCGACAAGCTGATCACGGAGGACGACGTCGTTGCGTCCCTCCGGTCGGGGATGACCATCGCCATCGGTGGGTGGGGGAGCCGTCGCAAGCCGATGTCGATCGTGCGGGCGATCTGCCGGTCGTCGCTGACCGACCTGACGGTGCTGTCCCACGCCGGCCCCGACCTGGGCCTGCTGTGCGCTTCGGGGAAGGTGAGGCGGGCGATCTACGCCTTCGCCACGCTCGACACCATCCCGCTCGAGCCGCACTTCCGGCGGGCCCGGGAGTCGGGGGCGATCACCGACGAGCCGCTGGACGAGGGCCTGGTGCACCTCGGGCTGCAAGCGGCGGCGTGGCGGGTGCCGTTCCTGCCGACCCGGGTCGGGCTGGGGTCGGACCTGCTGCGCGACAACCCGACGCTGCGGTCGATCACCTCGCCGTTCGACGACGCCGAGTCGCTGCTGGCGATGCCGGCGTTCCAGCTGGACGCGGCGATCTGCCACCTCAACCGGTCCGACGCCCGGGGCAACGCCATGTTCCTCGGGCCCGACCTGTACTGGGACGACCTCATGTTGCAGGCCGCCCCGACCGGCGGCCGCTTCGTCTCGACCGAGCAGGTGGTGCCGACCGATGCCCTGGCGTCCGAAGGTTGCATCCACCAACTGCGGATCAGCCGGATGATGGTGGACGGCGTCGTCGAGGCCCCCGGTGGCGCCCACTTCACCACCTGCGCCCCCGACTACGGCCGCGACGAAGACTTCCAGAAGGAGTACGCCGCCTCGGCGTCGTCCCCCGAAGCCTGGCTGGCGTTCCGCACCGCCTGGATCGACCTCCCCGAGCCCGATTACCAGAAGAAGGTGGCTTCCCGATGAGCGACCCGATCGCCGTCCCGCCCGGAGCTGCCATCCCCGCCGGGGCGCCCGACCTGGCCGGCGGCGGTGACATCGCTGCCCTCGCCGCGGAGGTCGGCATCACCCGGGCTGAGGTGTGCATCGTCGCGGTGGCAGAGTGCTTTCGGGGTGATGGCGAGATCCTCGCCAACCCGATCGGGCTGATCCCGGTCCTCGGCGGCCGGCTGGCCCGTGCGACGTTCGAACCGCTGCTGTGCTGCACCGACGGCGAGGCCCAGCTGATCGCCAACGACGAAATCTTCCCCGGTCCTGAGTCGCCCGGTGGCCTGACGGCGTCGCCCGACAAGGTCGTCGAGTACTGGAACCCGTACCGTTCCATGTTCGACTGGGTCTGGTCGGGTAGACGGCACGTGATGATGGGGGCGACCCAGATCGATCGGTATGGGAACCAGAACTTCGCCGCCATCGGCGACTACGCCCAACCGAAGGTGCAGTTGCTCGGCTACCGAGGGGCGCCGGGCAACACGATCAACTGCGTCACCAGCTACTGGATCCCCAAGCAGGGTCCCCGGGTGTTCGTGGAGTCGGTCGACACGGTGACGGGCGTGGGATGGGATCGGGCCGCGGCCCTCGGGCTCGACAGCGCGGCCCGATTCTTCGAAGTCCGCCGGGTCGTCACCAACCTGGCGACCTACGACTTCGACACGCCCGACCACCGCATGCGCCTGCGCTCGCTCCACCCGGGGGTGACCGTCGACGAGGTCGTCGCGGCCAGCGCCTTCGAGGTCGTCGTCCCCGACGAGGTCCCGACCTCCCGCCTCCCGACCCCCGACGAGCTCCACCTCATCCGGGAAGTCCTCGACCCCCGGAACCTGCGTTCCAGCGAGGTCTCGGACTGATGACCTGCCCGGATAGGTCGCCGTGTCTCGGGTTGCGATGCTGTGCTTCTGGGAGACCTCGCTGGGGAGCTGGGGCTCCAGGTCCATATCGCGTACAAGTAGGCAGACGTGGCGTCCTATCCGCTCGGCCTCTAATCTGACGGGGTGTCAGATCTTGGTGGTGGGCGCTTCTGTGCGCTGGTGGGGTCCCGACACCCGATCGTCCAGACGGGGATGGGGTGGGTCTCTGGTGCGTCGCTGACCGCCGCCACGAGTGCGGCCGGTGGCTTCGGCATCCTGGCCGCCGTCACCATGACCACCGAGCAGTTGGGCGGCGCCCTCGCCACGGTGCAGGAACGCACGTCGGCGCCGTTCGGCGTCAACTTCCGGCCCGACCAACCCGATCTCGACGCCCGCATCGGCCTGTGCGTCGACGCCGGCGTCCGGCTGGTGAGCTTCGCCGGCGCCCCGACCAAGGCCACCATCGATCGGCTCCACGACGCCGGGATCCTGGTCATGCCCAGCGTCGGCGCCCGCCGCCATGCCGAGAAGATGCTCGAGACCGGGGTCGACGCCGTCATCGCCCAGGGCGGCGAGGGCGGCGGCCACACCGGGCCCATCCCCACCTCGTTGCTCCTGCCCCAGGTGGTCGACGCGGTCGGTGCCGACATCCCGGTGCTGGGGGCCGGCGGGTTCTTCGACGGTCGGGGCTTGGTGGCCGCGCTCGCCTGGGGCGCCGACGGGATCGCCATGGGCACCCGGTTCCTCCTGACCCAGGAGTCGAGGGTCCCCGACGAGATCAAGCAGCTGTACCTCGCCACCCCGGTGACCGGGACGGTGGTGACCACCGCCCTCGACGGGATGCCCCAGCGGGTCGTCCGCACCGACCTGGTCGACCGGCTGGAGCGATCGAACCCGGTGGCTCGCCTCGTCCGGTCGACCCGGGCGGCGTTGCGCTTCCGCAAGCTGACCGGGACGCCGTTCCGTGCCCTGGTGCGCGAGGGCCTGGCGATGCGGCGCAACCAGGACCTGACCTGGGCGCAGATGGCGATGGCCGCCAACGCTCCGATGCTCATCAAGGCAGCGCTGGTGGACGGCCGCCCCGAGGTGGGGGTGCTGCCGACCGGCCAGGTGACCGGCGTCCTCGACGAGCTCCCCACCGTCGCCGAGCTGATCGACCGCATCGTGGCCGAGGCCGAAGCCACCCTCGCCCGTCTCCCGAAGCCGAGCCCGTCCGTGACCCCGAGCCAGACGTCCGATTCGAGCAAGGTGAGCTGATGGACCTGACGTGGAGCCCGGCCGAGGACGCGTTCCGGGCCGAGGCCCGGAGCTGGCTGACCGAGCACCTCGCCGCCTGGCAGGACCGCCACGGCGGTGAGCCGGCCTCGGGCGACACCCGCGAGGGCTTCGCCCAGCACCTCGACTGGGAGCGTGACCTGTTCGCCGGGCGGTGGGCGGCCGTGTCGTGGCCCGCGGAGCACGGCGGCCGCGGCGCCACGCTGTGGGAGTGGCTGATCTTCGAGGAGGAGTACTACCGGGCCGGCTGCCCGCCTCGGGTGACGCAGAACGGCATCTTCCTCCTGGCTCCGACGGTGTTCGAGTTCGGCACCCCCGAGCAGCAGGCCCACATCCTGCCCCGCATGGCCGCCGCCGAGGACCTGTGGTGCCAAGGCTGGTCCGAGCCCAACGCGGGAAGCGACCTGGCCGGGATCCGGGCCAAAGCCACCCGGGTCGACGGCGGCTGGCGCCTCGACGGCCAGAAGACCTGGACCACCCGGGGCGCCTTCTGCACCCACCTCTTCGGGCTCTTCCGCACGGACCCCGAGTCCGAGCGGCACCGCGGCCTGTCGTACCTCCTGGTCCCCCTCGACACCCCGGGCGTGACCGTCCGGGGCTTCGGCCGGCTCGACGGCGACGAGGGGTTCGCCGAGGTCTTCTTCGACGGCGCCTTCCTCGCCGACGACGCCCTGCCCGGTGGAGTGGTGCTGGGCGAGGTGGGCCAGGGGTGGTCGGTGGCCATGGCCACCACCGGGTCCGAGAGGGGCCTGACCCTGCGCTCGCCGGGTCGCTTCCTGGCCACCGCCGGCCGCCTCATCGACCTCTACCGGGCCGATCCCCAGCCCCGCCTGCGGGAGCAGCTGGTCGACGCCTGGATGCGGGCCGAGGCCTACGGCCTCTTCACCCTGGACACGGTCACCCGGTTGTCGGGAGGGGCCGCCATGGGCGCCGACAGCTCGATCAACAAGGTCTGGTGGTCGGAGCTCGACTGTGACCTGCACGAGCTGGCGCTCGACCTGCTGGGCCCCGACGCCGAGCTCGAGGGCCCGTGGTCGAAGGGCTGGCAGTTCGCCCTGTCGGGGCCGATCTACGCCGGCACCAACGAGATCCAGCGCAACATCGCAGCCGAGCGGGTGCTCGGCCTGCCGAGGAAGTAGCGAGGGCGGCCGGCGATGTTCTTCGGATTCGACGACAACCAACTGGCCTTTCGCGACGCGGTCCGGGACCTCCTCGACAAGCAGTGCCCGCCCGACGTCGTGCGGGCCGCCTGGGACGGTGACCTCGACCTCGGGGTCTGGCGGGCCCTGGACGAGATGGGTGTGACGACGGCCCTGGTGCCGGAGCCGGCGGGCCTGGGGCTCGACGAGCTGTCGCTGGCCCTGGTCCTCGAGGAGACTGGCCGAGCCGGGTTGCCGCACCCCGTCGTGGACACCGTGCTCGTGGCGGCTCCGCTGCTGGCGACGCACGACGACGTCAGCGATGCGCCGAGCCCGGGGCTCGTGGTCACCAACCTCGGTGGCCCGAACGTGACCTGCGCGGCGGACGCCGACCGGTTCCTCCTGAAGGCCGCGGACGGCCTGCACCTGGTCGAGCCGGACGGTGTGTCGCTGGCGCCGCTCGACACCGTCGACGGCGCTCGCCGAGCGGCCCGCATCGAGTGGCAGCCGGTCGCCGCCACCTTGCTGACCGACGATCCCGCCGAGGTGGCGTCGGCCTTCGATCGGGGCGCCTTCGGGACTGCCGCCCAGCTGGTCGGCCTGGCCCAGCGGATGCTCGACCTGACGGTCGGCTACGTGAGCCAGCGCGAGCAGTTCGGTCAGCCGGTGGGCGCCTTCCAGGCAGTGAAGCACCACCTGGCGAACGCGTTGAAGGAGCTGGCGTTTGCCCGACCGGCGGTCCACCGGGCCGCCCACTCGCTGGCGGTCGGCGCCGACAGCCGGGAGCGGGACGTGTCGATGGCCAAGGCCATGGCATCCGACGCCGCCCGGTACGTCGGCCGGCAGGCGCTGCAGTGCCATGGCGCCATCGGCTACACGGTCGAAGCGGACCTGCACCTGTACCTCAAGCGGACCTGGGCGCTGGCCGCTGCTTGGGGCGACGCCGCCTGGCACCGTGATCGGGTCTGCACGGCCCTCGGGATCTAGACGGAGGACGACATGGCTGAGGCATTCATCGTCGACGCAGTGCGGACACCGGTCGGGCGGCGGGGCGGAGGCCTGTCGCAGGTCCACCCGGCCGACCTGGGCGCGCACTCGCTGGCGGCGCTGGTCGACCGGACCGGGATCGACCCGGCTGCGGTCGAGGACGTGGTCTTCGGATGCGTCGACACCGTCGGCGGCCAGGCCGGCGACATCGCCCGCACCTGCTGGCTCGCGGCCGGCCTGCCCGAGCACGTGCCCGGCACCACCGTCGATCGTCAGTGCGGCTCGTCGCAGCAGGCGATCCACTTCGCCGCCCAGGCCGTGCTCTCCGGGACCATGGACGTGGTGGTGGCCGGGGGCGTGCAGCAGATGTCCCAGATCCCCATCTCGTCGGCGATGTTGGTGGGCCAGGACCTGGGCTTCCCCGACCCGTTCAGCGGGTCGACCGGCTGGGTCGAGCGTTACGGCACCCAGGAGGTGTCGCAGTTCCGCTCGGCCGAGATGATCGCCGCGAAGTGGGACATCTCCCGGGACGCCATGGAGGCGTTCGCCGTCGAGTCGCACGAGCGGGCGATCCGGGCCCGGGCCGAGGGTCGCTTCGACGACGAGATCGTCCCGCTGGGGGACTGCGCCGCCGATGAGGGGCCGCGGGAGCCCAACTGGGAGAAGATCCGGTCGCTGCCCACGTTGACCGAGGGCGGGCGGGTGACGGCGGCCTGTGCGTCCCAGATCTCGGACGCCAGCGCGGCCTTGTTGATCGTGAACGAGCAAGGTTTGCGTGAGCATGGTCTGACTCCCCGGGCCCGAATCCATCATCTGTCGGTCCGGGCCGATGACCCGGTGTGGATGCTGACCGCACCGATCCCCGCTACCGCCCACGCCCTTGCCAAGGTGGGCATGAGCATCGACGAGATCGACGTGGTCGAGATCAACGAGGCCTTCGCCTCGGTGGTGATCGCCTGGTTGGAGGAATCCGGCGCTGACCCGGCCAAGGTCAACGTGAACGGTGGAGCGATCGCGCTCGGTCATCCTCTGGGCGCCACCGGCGCCCGGCTGATGACCACGCTCCTCAACGAGCTCGAGCGCACCGACGCTCGCTGGGGCCTGCAGACCATGTGCGAGGGCGGTGGTCAAGCCAACGTGACCATCATCGAACGCGTTTAGAAGGTTTTCAAGTCCTTTTCGCGAAATCTCATGTGATACGGTGGAAGGCGATGGCGGCGGCAGTGGCCACGTTCAGGGAGTCCACGGCATGGGACAGCGGAATGCGAACACGACGATCAGCGGTGGTGAGAGCGGCTTCGCTCAGTCCGGGGCCCTCAGCCCCCACCAGGAAGGCGGTCTTCTCCGGCGGGTCGTCCGCAAGCTGGTCGATCGTCTCGGCCTCGGGCGCCGGCGTCAGCGCCACCACGGTGAAGCCGTGGGCCCGGAGGTCGTCCAGTTCGTCGGGCCAGGCGGCGAACCGGGTCCACGGCATCTGCAGCACGTGGCCCATCGACACGCGGACGCTGCGCCGGTAGAGCGGGTCGGCCGCCGTCGGGTCGAGGATCACGCCGTCGATCCCGAAGCCGGCAGCGTTGCGGAACAGCGCCCCGAGGTTCTCGTGGTCGTTGACGCCCTCGACCACGGCCAACCGGCGGGCCGGCGGCGCCGCCACCTCGCCGACGGTGGGCAGTGTCGGCCGGTCGACCGCCGCGATCACCCCGCGGTGGAAGTTGAACCCTGTCACCGCCCGCACGTCCTCGGGGGAGCGGATCACGATCGGGGCCCGCCGACCCACCAGCTCCAGCACCACCTGCGCCCGGTTCTCGGCGGCCAGCACGCACCGGATCGAGTGGGTCGACTGGACCAGCGCTCGCAAGCCCAACAGACCTTCCACCAGGAAGAAGTCGCCGCGGCGCTCGATGGCTCGACGACGCTCGGGGTCGTTCAGCGCCCGGAACAGCTCCAGTGGGTCGTCCGGGTTCGAAGCGTCGTCGCTCATGCCGCCAGGGTTAGCCGATGCCGCGGGCGATCGCGGCCACCGCCGTGGCCGCGGCCAGCGCCAGCACCGCCGGACGGAGCCAGCGGCCGTCGAACCGCTGGGTCACCCACCGGCTCAGGGCGATCCCCAGGAGCATCGCCGGCAGCAACGCCACCGCCAGCCGGACCTGCCACCAGTGCATCACGCCGGCGACGGCCAGGCTCGGCAGCGACAGGGCGGTGCCGACCAGGAAGCAGGCGGCCAGCGTCGGGCGCAGGACCCTCCCCTCGTGGTGCTGGTAGAGCAGCGCCAGCGGTGGGCCACCAACAGAGGTCGCCGTACCGGTCACCCCCGAGACGAAGCCCGCAGTCAGCTTGCTGCCGGCGGTGAACGGGATGGAGGTCGCCATCAGGCTCGAAACCACACCGGCCAGGACGATCACGCCGGTCATCACGCTGAGCTGGTCGAGGGCCACGGCGGTCACGATCCAGGTGCCGAGCACCACCCCGGGCAGCCGACCCAGCGTCGACCAGCCGACGTCGGGCCAACTGATGCCGTCGTGCTCGTGGCGGATCATCGAGACCTGGAGCGGGAGCGGAAGGATGATCATCGTCCCCGGCAGCGCCGCCGGAGCGACGATCGCGAGGATCGGTACCGCCACCAGGTTCGCCCCGAAGCCCACGGTGCCCTGGGCCAGCGCGCCGATGAACACGCCCAAGGACGCGAGGAGGTAGTCCGCGAACGAAAGATCGATGCCCACCGAGCGGGACACCGTAGTGGCCCTTGGTGGCAGCGCCCGAGGTGGTTACCTCGGCCAGTAGGTGCCGGCGACCAGGGCGTCGATCGAGCGGCGGTGCATCACCAGCTCCTCGTGATCGGCGGGCGCTTCGCGCTCACCGAAGAAGACCGACCGGCCGACCGCTCGGATCATGACCGTGCCGTGGCGGAGGGCTGCATAGGTGAGGAACCAGTCGAAGTCGCGGGGTTGGTGGCCGGTGCGCTCGGCGTACTGCTCGGCGACGACTTGGCGGTCGAGGAAGTCGGGCAGCCCGGCCATCTCGAACTCCTCGGCGATGTCCTGGAAGAACCGGTGGAGGAACACGAACCAGCCGAGGTCCAGCTCCCGGGGCCCGAGGGTGGCCATCTCCCAGTCGAGCACCGCCCGGGGCTCGAAGTCGCGGTAGAGGATGTTGCCGATGCGGGCGTCGCCCCACGAGACCACGGTGGGCCCGGCTTCGGCGGCCGCCGGCCAGTGGTCCTCGAGCCAGGCGAAGGCCCGGTCGAGCACCGGGTAGCGCAGGTCGCCCCGGACCCAGTCGTAGTAGGCCTTCTCGGCCTCGAAGTGGGCGCGCAGCGGCGAGATCCCCGCGTCCGGGGCGGCGTGGAGGAACGCGACCTCGTCCGGCGTCGCCTCGAGGCCGTGGATCGCCGCGAGGGCGTCGACGGTGCTGGCCTGCAGGTGGGCCCGCTGTTCGGGGGTGGCGTCGCTCACCCACGAGCCGTCGAAGGGGTACGGCATGATGTCCGGCGGCACCTCGCCCTCGACCCGATCCATCACGAAGAACGGCGCACCCAGCGGCCCTTCGTCGGGCTCGTACCAGCGGACTGCCGGCACAGGAGCCGTGCTCCGCTCGCCGACCAGCCGCATGACCCGCACCTGCCGTTCGAGGTCGTAGGTGGGAAAGATCGGAAACGCATCGGCCGACGGCCGCAACCGAGCCACGTACCGCCCTCCACCCGAGCCGGATGCGTCGGCCGACGGGTTGGACCAGGAGGCGTCGAACAGGAGGGTTTCGCTCGACATGCCGTTGGCTTCGGGGCGCTTGAAGTCGGTCACCTCGAGGTCGGCGCCGACCTCGGGGCGGTTCGCCAGCCAGGCGGTGAGCTGGGCCTGCAGCTCGTCGTCGTCCCGGTTGGACACCGTGAGGTGGTCGACGTTCCCGTCGGTCATGCGCCCCCCTTTCGATTTCTGACGGTGTATCAGATCCGTGCCATCATGACCCACGTGGCCAGGCTGTGTGAAGGCAGAGTGGTGATCGTGACCGGCGCGGGACGGGGCATCGGACGCGCCCACGCCCTGGAGTTCGCCCGGCAGGGGGCCGCCGTCGTGGTCAACGACATCGGCGCCGAGCTGGACGGCACCGGGGGATCGGAGTCGCCGGCCCGCCAGGTCGTCGCCGACATCGAGGCCCTCGGCGGGAAGGCCGTCGTCAACGGCGACGACGTCGCCGACTGGGCCGGGGCCGAGCGCCTCGTCCGCACCGCCGTCGAGGCCTTCGGCGGGCTCGACGTGGTCGTCAACAACGCCGGCTTCGTCCGCGACCGCATGTTCGCCAACGCCACCGAGGACGAGTGGGACGCCGTCGTCCGGGTGCACCTGAAGGGCCACTTCGCCGTCGCCCGCCACGCCGCCGGCTACTGGCGTGACCAGGCCAAGGCCGGTGCCGCCGTCGACGCCCGCATCGTCAACACCACGTCGGGCGCCGGGCTCCTGGGGTCGGTCGGCCAGTCCGCCTACAGCGCCGCCAAGGGCGGGATCGCCAGCCTCACCCTGGTCCAGGCCGCCGAGCTGGGCCGCTACGGCGTCACGGCCAATGCCATCGCCCCGGCCGCTCGGACCCGCATGACCGAGACTGTCTTCGCCGACACCATGGCGAAGCCCGACGACCCCGACGCCTTCGACCCCATGGCGCCCGACAACGTCGCCCCGCTGGTCGTTTGGCTCGGCTCGACCGAGTCGGTGGCCGTCACCGGCCGGGTCTTCGAGGTCGAGGGCGGCAAGCTGTCGCTGGCCGACGGCTGGCAGCACACCGAGGCCGTCGACAAGGGGGCCCGCTGGGAGCCCGACGAGCTGGGCCCGGTCGTCGAGACCCTCCTCGCCAAGGCCCCGCCCCCCGCCCCCGTCTACGGCGCCTGAGAGGGCAGCACCTGCCGGCTACGGTCGGCGGGCATGGGGGAGCGGACACTGACGCAGCTGGCGGAGGGCGGCGGCTTCTTCGAGGGCCCGCGGTGGCATGACGGGCGGTGGTGGGTGTCGGACTTCTACCGGCAGGCCGTCTTCACCTACACCACCGACGGGCAGGAGGCGCAGGTCCTCACGGTGGAGAACCAGCCGTCGGGGCTCGGCTGGCTATCCGACGGCTCGCTGCTCGTCGTCTCGATGCGCGACCACAAGCTCCTGCGCCTGGACATCTACGACCGCGTGGAGGAGGTCGCCGACCTCAGCCACTACGCCGGCGGCCACCTCAACGACATGGTCGTCGACGCCCACGGCCGGGCCTACGTCGGCAGCTTCGGCTTCGACCTCATGGCCCGGGCCGAGCCCAGGAACGCCGACCTCCTGCGGGTCGACGTCGACGGCACCGTCACCATCGCCGCCGGCGACCTGGCCTTCCCCAACGGCTCGGTCATCACGCCCGACGGCGAGACCCTGATCGTCGGCGAGACGATGGGCAACCGCTACACGGCCTGGACCATCGCCGACGACGGCTCGCTGAGCGACCGCCGCACCTGGTTCCAGCAAGAGGGGCTCGCCCCCGACGGCTGCTGCCTCGACGCCGAGGGCCACATCTGGTCGGCCGACGCGCTGGCCAACCGCTGCGTCCGCATCGCCCCCGGCGGCGGGATCGTCGACACCATCCCGGCGCCCGACGGCCTCGGCGTCTACGCCTGCATGCTCGGCGGCGACGATGGCCGCACCCTCCTCCTCTGCGCCGCCCCGGACTACTACGAGCAGCGCCGCAAGGTCGCCCGGGAGGCCGTCCTCCTCACGACCACCGTCGACGTCCCCCACGCCGGCCTGCCCTGAACGCTCCTTTCCGGCGTCCTGCGGGGCGACAGCTCCACCGCAGGACGCCAGGGAGGGGCGACAGCCCGGGGTCAGTCGGAGCGCACCGCCTCGGCGGGGGCCAGGCGGCTCGCTCGGGCGGCGGGGTAGAGGCCGGCCAACGCGCCCACCAGCAGCGAGGCGGTGACGCCGCCCAGCAGCGCGGTCTGGGGCACGGCGAACATCCAGCCCCGGGTGTGGGCGTAGATGGCGGTGATGCCGGCGCCGAGGGCGACGCCGAGGACCCCGCCGAGCCCGGCGAGCAGCATCGACTCGACCAGGAACTGCAGGCGGATGTGGCCGCGGGTGGCGCCCAGCGCCCGCCGCACGCCGATCTCCGCCCGCCGCTCCAGCACCGAGATCACCATCACGTTGGCGATCCCGACGCCACCGACCAGCAGCGCCACACCGCCCAGGCCGAGCAGCAGCGCGGTCAGGGCCTCGTCGGTCTTGGCCTTGGCCTCGAGCGCATCGCTGGGCCGGCTGACCGACACATCGCTCGGCGACTCGGGGTTCGCGGTCCGGGCCAGCACGTTGGAGACGGCGTCGGTGTGGTCCGGGTCGGTCCTGACCCGCACGGTCGACGGCGCCTCGTCGATGCCGAACAGCTGCTTGGCGACGTCGTAGCCGATCAGCGCCGACCGGTCGATGTCCGGCCCCAACGGCACCGGGTCGAGGATGCCGACGACCTTGAACCAGTGGTTGCCCACCAGCGCCAGCGGCTCGGCGTCGAGGTCGGTGATCCCCAGCCGCTCCGCCGCCTTCGATCCCAGCACCACGGTAGGGAAGTCGCTGGTCGCCTCCGTGAGGAAGGTCCCCTCGGCGACGGTGGCACCCAGCGTGTCCACCAGGTTGGGCTCGGTGGCGACCACCGAGATCCCGTTGGACCGGTCGTGGCCGATCATGCTGTTGCGCCGGATGATGACGCCGTCGACGGTCCGGGTGGCCGACGCCGACTGCACCGATTCGATGCGCCGGATCATCGCCGGGGCGGTGACCGGTAGCTCGGTCTCGTCCCCGAAGATGTCCTGGCCCTTGGACACCTGCAGCAGGTTCGTGCCCAGGGCGTCGAGCTCGGCGAGCAGGTCGGCCCGGCTCGACGCCGAGATGCCCACCACGGCCACCATGGCGGCGATGCCGATGGTGATGCCGACGGCGGTCAGCAGCGTGCGCAGCCGCTTGGAGCGCAGGCCGACGAAGCCCTGGCCGACGATGTCCCGGGGCCGCACGCGGGTGGGGGCGAGGACCGCGGTGCTCATGGCGCACCCCTGGGATCCCGACCGTCGCCGGCCGAGCCGCCAGTAGCACCGACCCCTGCGGGCACCGCGCCGGGCGACCGGCCCCGCCACCGGGACGAAGTCCCGTCCCGGCGCAGGTCACCGGACACCCGGCCGTCCCGCAGGGAGACCACCCGGGGGGCGTGGCCCGCGACCGAGTCGTCGTGGGTGATCAGCACGATCGTGGTGCCGGTGGCGTGCAGGTCGCTGAACACGTCGAGGATCTCGGCACCCGTGGTCGAGTCGAGGTTCCCCGTCGGTTCGTCGGCGAGCACGATGGCCGGCCCGCCGACGATCGCCCGGGCGATGGCCACCCGCTGCTGCTCCCCGCCCGACAGCTCGGTCGGCCGGTGGGTGGCCCGGGGTGCGAGGCCGACCTGTTCGAGGGCCTGGGCGGCCCGGGCGCGGCGCTCACTCCCCGGCACGCCCCGGTAGACGAGGCCCGCGGCCACGTTGTCGAGGGCGCTGAGGCCGGGAAGCAGGTGGAAGCGCTGGAACACGAACCCGATGCGCCGGGCCCGCAGCGCCGACAGCTGCTTGTCGCTGAGCCGGCTCAGGTCGGCCCCCGCGACGCGCACGATGCCGGTCGACGGGCGGTCGAGCGCCCCGATCATGTGCAGCAGGGTCGACTTGCCCGAGCCCGAGGGCCCGACCACGGCGACCATCTCGCCGCTGATCACGTCGAGGCTGACGCCGTCGAGCGCCCGCACCGGCGGGTGCCCGGGGTACTCCTTGACCGCGTCCCGCAGCTGCAGGACGGGCCGAGGCCGCCGGGCCGGGTCGGGGCCGTTGCCAGGGCCGGCGCCGGCCGAGGGTGCGTTGGCGACCCTCATGTCGTCGGCACCTTCACCTTGTCGCCCTCCTTGAGGCCGTTGCCGGTGACCTCGACGTAGCCGTCGGCGAACGCCCCGGTCTCGACCGCCACGAGCTTGGTGGTGGTCCCGCTGACCTTCTCGACGGCGTAGCCGCCCTCGGCCAGCGCCAGCAGCGCCTCGACGGGCACGGCCAGCACGTCCTTGGCGGCGCTGGTCACGACCCGCACGGTGACCGGGGCCTGGTCGAGGCTGCCGGCCTTGCTCGGGTCGTCGAGCGCCACGGTGACCTCGATGGTCGGGGTGGCCTCGGGATCCTCCGGGTTGGACTCGGCGACGGTCCCGACCTCGGTGACCTTGCCCTTCAGGATGGTGCCGTCGGGCAGCTCGACCTCGACCGGGAGGTTCTTGCGCACCAAGCTCTGCTTGGTGGCGTCCAGGTCGAGGGTCACCACCCGGTCGGCGCTGGTGACCTTGGCGATCGGGCCGCTGGCCTGGCCGCCGACCTTGGTCGGCTGCTCGGCGATGCGCACCGCGCCCGGCAGGACGATCACGTCACCGGGTGCCACCGTGCCGGTCTGCTCCTTGCCCTGGGCCTTCTGCCACTTCTTGACCGCGGTCGTGGTGGCCGACGTCCAGTTCTGGTCGACGGTCAGGGTGCTGCTGGTCGCGTAGCCGAGGGCGACGAGGTTGGTCTCGACCTCCTGGATGTCGAGCCCGTCGTCCGCCGAGCTGTCGAGCTGGCGCCACAGGGGGCGGTCGCCGTACCAGAGGGTCAGCGGGAGCCCGTTCACCTCGGCGAGGCTCTGGCCCTGCTTCACGATCGTGCCGAGCGCGGGCAGCGCCGTGATCGTGCCCTGGGTCTGGGCCGTGACGTCCTCCGGGTCGCCGTAGCCGAGCGTGCCGTCGAGCTCGTCGTGGTTCTCGAGGTCACGCTTGGTCACCTCGGCGGTCGACGTCTTGGCGCCGCTGCTGTCACCGTCACCGTCGGTGCTGGCGTCCGGCGAGTCGTCCAGGCCCCGGAGGGCGAAGACGGCACCGCCGGCCACCAGCACCACGGAGGCGACGCTGCCTGCGAGCAGCCGGCGCCGCCGGCGGGGCCGCGGCGTCGGCCCCGCCGTGTGCTGCGGTTCGAGCTCCATCAGGCGTCCGCCTTGCTACCGAGCCCAGGACCGCCATCGGGACCGTCCAGGCCGGCTTCCTCGATGCAGTCGTCCATGTCCTTGCGGAACTCGTCCTCCTCCTCGGGGGCCTTCTCGGGGCCGCCGCCCGGCATGGCCTTCGAGGTGATGCGGCCCTCGTCGTCGACGACCGGGTCCGGGAAGTCGTAGCCCTTGTCCCGCATGCACTCGGCGAGCTTCACCTGCTTGTCCTGCATCTCGGCGATCTCTTCGGGTGACAGGTCCTGTTGCGGGGCGACGTCATCCATGAAGTGGCGGCAGGCCTTGTCGGCGGCCTCCATCTTCTTCTGGGCGGCCGAGGCCTCGGCCTGGCTGCCCGGCTTGTTCGCCGGGCCACCGATGCGCATGGCGACCCCGCCGTCTTCGCTGAACTCGGGATCGGGCATGTCGACGCCGTGGTCCCGCATGCACTGGGCGTACTTGAGCGCCGCGTCCTCCACCTCGGCCTGGCTCGGCCGGTCGCCGTTGCCGCTGTTCCCGCTGCCTCCGTCACCGGAATCGCTGTCGCCGTCGTTGTCGAGGCTGGCGACGCCGTCGTTGCCGCCGTTGTCGTCGTCCCCGCCTTTGAGCGCGAACGCCGCCCCGGCGACCAGTACCACGACGGCCATGCCGGCGCCGATCATCCGGCCGCGGCTGAGCAGGGTGTGCTTGGGCACGACCTCGTCGTCGAGGGGCGTCAGGTCGCCCGGGTCGTGGACGTGGGCGTGGGCGTCGGGTGCGTCGACCCACTCGTCGGTGGGTTCGTCCGGGTCGATCGGGTCGAGCGGTGGGAGGTCCTGGTCGTCACCCGGTGGGTCCGGGACGCGAGGGTCGTTCGGGTTGTCGGTCATGGCCGCGCACACTGGCGCGGCGGGGCTGAGAGACCGCTGAGACAACCTTGGAGGATTCTCAGGTTCCGCCGTGCCATCTGGGTTCGGCCGGGCCACACTCGATGGCCGTGCGGGTCCTCGTGGTAGACGACGAAGTGCATCTGGCCGAATCCGTGGGCCGCGGGCTCACCGCGGAGGGGTTCGCGGTCGAGCTATCGCACGACGGCCTCGACGGGCTGTGGCGCGCCCGGGAGCGCAGCTATGGCGCCATCGTGCTCGACATCCTGCTGCCGGGCATGAACGGCTACCAGGTGTGCCGCACGTTGCGGGGCGAGGGCAACTGGACGCCGATCCTCATGCTCACCGCCAAGGATGGCGAGTACGACGAGGCCGAGGCGCTCGACACCGGCGCCGACGACTTCCTCTCCAAGCCGTTCTCGTTCGTCGTGCTGGTGGCCCGGTTGCGGGCCCTTGCCCGGCGGGGCGCGACGCCCCGCCCGCCGGTGCTCTCCTCAGGCGACCTCGTGTACGACCCGCTGACCCGCCGCTGCCACCGCGGCGACACCGCGATCGCGCTGACGCCGCGGGAGCTGGGGCTCCTGGAGGCGCTGCTGTCCAAGCCCGGCGAGGTCATCGCCAAGCGCGACCTGCTGATGGCGGTGTGGGGCGCCGACTTCGACGGGGACGCCAACGTCGTCGAGGTCTACATCCGCTACCTGCGCCGCAAGATCGACGAGCCGTTCGGTCGACACTCGGTGCGGACCGTGCGCGGCCACGGCTACCAGCTGATCGACGACGGAGCCGACGATGGCTGACGACGGCGAAGGCGGCGGCCTGTTCCGCCGATTGCGCTCGGTGCGGGTGCGCATCACCCTGGCCGCGGCGCTGGTCACCGCCGTCGCGGTCGCCCTGGCCGGCTGGCTGGTCATCTGGACGGTCGAGAACAACCAGCTCGGCGAGATCCATGCCGACGCGAAGGATCGTGCCGACGAGGTGGCGGATCGGCTGGAGCAGGGCGTCGACCCGGTGAAGGCGACGATGCGCGCCGACGCCGATGCCTGCGCCGATCCGACCCTGGTGTTCGTCGCCAACGAGAACAGCGAGGTGGTGGCGGACAGCACGATGGCGATGGCGGTGAGCTGCGGGAAGATGGCCACCACCCGCGTCCTCACCGACGACGGCACGCCGGCCGGGGACGCCAAGGCCGGCTCGACTGGTTCGACCGGACCGCTCGGCGCCGACGCGCAGCCGCTGCCTCCCGAGGTCCCGACAGGGGAGACCGGCGTCGAGGGCCGCCGGTTGAGCATTGCCGCGAACGGCGACCTGGAGGTCGTGCGACGGGACGTCACCACTCCCGACGGGAGCCACTACACCGTCCTCGCCGCCGCGCCGGTCGACGAGGTGGCCCGCAGCCTGGACGCCGTGCGGAGCGCCCTGTGGGTGCTGTTCCCCGGGCTGGTGGGCGTCGTCGCCCTCGTGGCGTGGTGGCTGGCGGGGCGGGCGCTGCGGCCGGTGGAGGCCATCCGGGTCGAGGCCGAGGAGATCGGCGGGTCGACCATCCATCGCCGGCTGCCCGAGCCCCGCAGCGACGACGAGATAGGCCGCCTCGCCCGGACCATGAACGCCATGCTCGGACGGCTCGAGGACTCGGCCGTCAAGCAGCGCCAGTTCGTCGCGGACGCGTCCCACGAGCTGAAGAGCCCGGTCGCCGCCATCCGCACCGACCTGGAGGTGGCGCTCCACGAAGGCGAGCGGGCCGACTGGCCGACCGTCGCCCAGGCCGTCCTCGCCGAGGAGTCGCGCCTGGAGACCCTGCTCGGTGACCTCCTGGTGCTGGCGTCCGACGAGGAGGCCGGCCACGCCGTCCACCCGTCGACGGTCGACCTTGCCCCGCTCGCCGAGGGCGAGGCGGCCCGAGCCCGCCGGGTGCCGGTGACCTTCGACATCAGCGACGTCGACGCCTCCTACCTGGTGTTCGGCAACGCGCCCCGGCTGGAGCGGGTGCTGTCGAACCTCCTCGACAACGCCGCCCGGCACGCCGAGGACAAGGTGCGCCTGACCCTCTCCAACGAGGGCGGCCGGGTGCGGGTGGTGGTCGACGACGACGGCGCCGGCATCGCGCCCATCGACCGCGAGCGGATCTTCGAGCGGTTCACCCGCCTCGACAGCAGCCGCGCCCGGGACCGAGGTGGCGCCGGCCTGGGCCTGGCGGTGGTCCGCTCGATCGCCACCCGCCACGGCGGCTACGTCTGGGCCGACCAGAGCCCCCTCGGCGGTGCCCGCTTCACCCTCGAGCTCCCGGCGGTCCCCGCCCCGTAGCCGGGCGTCAGTTGACGAGGAGCTCGCGGCAGGCTTCGTCGGCTGCTTGGAAGGCGGCTTCCCGTTGGCGGGTGGTCGCGGAGCCGGTGTCGGTGGTGCGGCCGGTGGTCGCCGCGGTGGGGGAGCCGTAGTCGATGCCGTGGTTCCGCATGCAGCGGGCGTAGGCGAGCGTGGCGGCGGCCGGGGTCGCCGTGGTCGGGGCGGATGTCGAGGTGGACGCCGGGCCGGACGTCTCCGAGATCTCCTCGCTGTCCAGGGTCACCACGTCACCCGAGCCGAGACCGCTGCCGAGGGTCGCGGCGAGGGCCAGCACACCGCCGGCGGCGACGAGGAGCATCGACCCCACTCCCACGGCGAGCCGTCGGGTCCGGCGCGGGAGCGCCTCGTCGGGGTTCGTCATGCAGGGACAGTGGACGTCCCCGCCTGAGAACGGCCTGAGACCAGCTGAGGACGAACTCAGCTGGTCTCAGGGCCGAAGGATCAGTAGCTGATCAGGTCAGTTCGTCAGCTGAGGCGCTCGATGATCATCGCCATGCCCTGGCCGCCGCCGACGCACATGGTCTCGAGGCCGAAGGTCTTGTCCTCGTCCTGCAGCGCGTGGATCAGCGTGGTCATGATGCGGGCGCCGGTCATGCCGAACGGGTGGCCGAGGGCGATGGCCCCGCCCTTGACGTTGAGCTTGTCCCACGAGATGCCGAGGTGCTTGGCCGACGGGATGACCTGGGCGGCGAAGGCCTCGTTGATCTCGACGAGGTCGATGTCGTCGATGGTCTTGCCGGCCCGCGCGAGCGCCTGGCGCGACGCCTCGATGGGGCCGAGGCCCATGATCTCCGGGTTCAGGCCCGACACGCCCGACGACACGATGCGGGCGAGCGGGGTGATGCCCAGCTCGGCGGCCTTCGTGTCGCTCATGACGACGACGGCGGCGGCCCCGTCGTTGAGGGGGCAGGCGTTGCCCGCGGTTACCTGGCCGTCGGGGCGGAAGGCCGGCTTCAGGTTGGCGAGGCCCTCGGCGGTGGTGCCGGGGCGGGGGCCGTCGTCCTTGCTGACCACGTTGCCCGACGGCGTTGTGATCGGGGTGATCTCGGCGTCCCAGTAGCCGCTCTCCTGGTTGGCGACCGCCCGCTGCTGGGACAGCGCCGCGAACTCGTCCATCTCCTCGCGGCCGACGTTCTCGGCGAGCCGCACGTTCTCGGCGGTCTGGCCCATGGCGATGTAGATGTCGGGGAGCGCGCCCTGGAGGGGCTCCCACGAGTCGGCGCCGTTGGTGCGCTCGGTGGTGCGGGCCTCGCCCTCGGCGAACGCGGTGTTGTGCGGGCCGCTGTCGGAGAAGCCGCTCATGTAGCGGCTGACGGTCTCGACGCCGGCGGACACGAAGACGTCGCCCTCGCCGGCCTTGATGGCATGGGCGGCCATGCGGATCGTCTGCAGTGAGGAGGAGCAGTAGCGGTTGACGGTCACGCCGGGGACGTCGTCGAGGCCGGCGAGCAGTGCGGCGACCCGGGCGACGTTGTAGCCGGACTCGCCGGCCGGCTGGCCGCAGCCGAGGATCAGGTCCTCGACCAGCGTCGGGTCGAGCTGCGGGACCTTGTCGAGCACGGCCTTGACGATGGTCGCGGTCAGGTCGTCGGGGCGGCACTCGATGAGCGAGCCCTTGTTGGCCCGGCCGATCGGGCTGCGGGCGGTGGCGACGATCACGGCTTCGGGCATGGCATGTCCTCCAAGTAGAACTGCGTGCGAGGTTTCTACTTCTCACACGCCCACTGCACCAACCTGTGAGGCTACCCAGGGTGCCTCAATGCGGGTGGGGGTGCGGATGGCTGTGCGAGTGCCCGTGGGTGTGCCCGGCCTCGGCCCGCTTGGTGAGCCAGCGCTGGAAGCCGGCGGCGTTGGAGTGGACGCCGTTGAGGGTCTCGAGGCGCTCGCGGAGGGTCGGGTCGACGGCGGTGAGCTGGTCGTCGAAGCGGGCCGAGAGCGCGGCGGCGATGTCGCGGCCCTCCTGCCAGGCCCGCTCGGCCTCCTCGGCCCAGAGGCGCAGGGTCTCGTGGGCCTCGGCCAGGATCTCCTGGGGGTCGGGGACGAGGCCGAAGTGGGCGAGGGCGATGCCGGTGGGGTTGCGGGCGGCGAACTTGTCGATCGAGGCGAGGGCCTGATCGAGGTCGAAGTCCGGGGGTGGGGTGGCGGGCCGCAGGACACCCACGTCGGGGAGCCGCACGCCGACCGCGTCGCCGGCGAACAGCAGCCCGGTGTCGGAGTCGTGCAGGGCGAGGTGGTGCTTGGCGTGGCCGGGGGAGTCGACGGTGGTCAGGGTGCGGGTGGCCGATGTTGCGAGCGCTTCGCCGTCTTCGAGGACGTGGATGCGGGCCGCGTCAGTGGCGGTGAGCCGGCCGTAGAGGGTGTCGAGCATGTCTCCGTAGACCAGGGCGGCGCTGTCGACGAGCCGGGCGGGGTCGGCCAGGTGGCGGGCGCCCTTCTCGTGGACGTAGATGGTGGCGTTGGGGAAGGCCGCGGCGACGTCGCCGACCCCGCCTGCGTGGTCGAGGTGGATGTGGGTGACGGCGACGCCGGCCAGGTCGTCGGGCCCGACGCCCAGGTCACCGAGCGCCTCCAGCAGCGCCGGCACCGACGTCTGGCTCCCGGTCTCCACGAGGACCGGTGCATCCCCGGTGACGAGGTACCCGGCCGTGACGTGCTCCCACCCCCCGAGCTGCGTGTCGATCTGGATGACGCCGGCCGCGATCTCCGTATGTGCGCTCTCTCCGTCTCCCATGCCCCTTGGTCTACCCGTCAGACTGCGCTCATGGCGCGGGCGTTGACGAGGCCGATCCACGGGGTGGTGGGGCGGTATGTCGTGCAGACCCGGTGCCCGAGTGATGTCGGGATCGCCACCGTCGACTTCGATCCACCGGGCGCCGGGCAGGTGGGCCTCGTGCTGCGGGCCGATGCCCAGGCCCAGCTGCCGGTCGGGTACGTCGAGGCGCTGTGGGTCGGCATCCGGGACGGGCTCACGGAGGTCGACGGTTCACCGCTCGTCGCTGCGATCGTGACTTTGCGGGATGCCCGCCACCACGAGGTCGACTCCCGACCGTTCTCCTTCGAGCAGGCCGGTCGCCTCATCGCGGACGAGGTCCGGGCCCGACTGGCGGGGCCGGGGGAGTGACGGAGGCGACGGTGACAATTGGGGGGTCATCCGTCAGGCTGGTGGGGCATGGATCTCCACCTGCCGAACCTGCCTGAGCCGATCCCGCCCCGGTTGCGGGGACGGCTGCACCAGGTCGCGTTCTTCGTGTCGGTGCCGGCGGGGATCACGCTGGTGGCGCTGGCCCAGGGCGCCCGGGCGCGGGTGGCGGCCGCGATCTTCGCGGCCTGCCTGAGCGGGATGCTCGGCGCCAGCGGGGCCTACCACCTGCGCCGTTGGGGGCCGGTGGCCAAGCGCCGCATGCGCCACCTCGACCACTCGATGATCTTCCTCTTCATCGCCGCCTCCTACACCCCGATCACGCTGCTCGCCCTGCGCCCGCCGTGGGGCATCACGTTGCTGGTCCTGGCGTGGGCGGGCGCCGTCGCGGGCGTGGTCATCAAGGTGCTGCGGCTGGAGCGGTGGAGCCGGCTCGGCTTCGCTCTCTACCTGGTGCTCGGGTGGCTGGCGGCCATCGCGACGCCGCAGCTGGTGCACTCGCTGTCTCCCGTGGAGATCGGCCTGCTGGTGGCGGGCGGGCTGTTCTACACCGTCGGGACGATCATCCTCGCGAGCCGGCGACCGGATCCGAGCCCGAGCTGGTTCGGGTACCACGAGGTGTGGCACAGCCTCGTGGTGGGGGCCAGTGCGTGCCACTTCGCCCTGGTCCTGCTGCTTGTGCGGGCGTGAACTTCGGCGTGCGCTAGTGTCGAACACATGTTCGAGACGACGACGCCTCCCATGCAGCACGACCTGCTCGCGGCGATCGCTGCGACGCTGACCGACCTCTCCGCTCGGGTCGAGCGGCTCGACACGCAGCTCCAGACAGTAGCCACCGTCCGGCCGGAGCCCGAGGCACCCGACGAGCCCGCCGACGAGTGGGTCTGGGAGGGCAACCGGGCCTGGCGCCGGACGTTCGGCCGCCCGGTCGGCTGGTGAGCTCGAGGGCTCGCCCGGGCCGTCGTCCTTAACTGTCACACCCTCTGAATAGGGTGTCTCTCGACTAGGAGATGACACCGTGACCTGGGATTCGCCGGACCACCGGCCCACCGAGAAACCGCTGACGTTGTGGGACCCTCGTGACGACGAGGTGGCCACCACCTGGTCGGTCAGCGAGCTCGGTGAGGCGCTCACCGCAGCGGTGCGGAAGGCGTTCCCCCACGAGGTGTGGGTCCGGGGTGAGATCCGCAACCTCAACCGGTCGACCACCGACCGGGGCACCAGCGTCTACTTCGATCTGGTCGAGCCGGCGCCGGGCCCCGACCTCAGCCGACCGGCCATCGCCACCCTGCCGGTCGTCCTGTTCGACAAGGCCCGCCGCCGGGTCAACACCCAGCTGCGCGAGGCGGGCGGCGCCGTGCGGATGGAGAACGGCACCGAGGTCCGCATCGGCGGGCGGATCGACTTCTGGGCGCCGCGGGGTCGGCTGCAGCTGCTCATGAGCGAGATCGACCCGGCCTTCACGCTGGGTCGGCTAGCGGCCGACCGGGAGCGGTTGCTGCGGCAGCTCGACGCCGAGGGGCTGCTGCACCGGCAGAAGCGGCTGCCGCTGCCGGTCGTGCCATTGCGCATCGGGCTGGTCACCAGCGTCGGCAGCGCGGCCGAGCACGACGTCATCGACGAGCTGCGGCGCTCGGCCATCGGCTTCCGGGTGCAGCGGGTCGATGCCCGGGTGCAGGGCAGGGAAGCGCCGCGCTCGGTCGCCGCGGCGTTGCGGCTGCTCGCCGGCCGGGAGGTCGACCTCATCCTGCTCGTGAGGGGCGGCGGCTCGGCCACCGACCTGGCGGCGTTCGACAGCGAGCTCATCGCCCGGACCATCGCGCAGCTCCCGGTCCCGGTGGTCACCGGCATCGGGCACGACGTCGACCACTCGGTCGCCGACGAGGTCGCGCACACCTCGTACAAGACGCCCACGGCCACAGCCCAGGGGTTGGTCGGCATCGTGCGCGAGTACGAGGCTCGGCTGCTGGCGACCTGGGCGGCGATCGTGGTCACGGCCCAGCGATCGGTGCAGACGCAGGCCGAGCGGCTGCACACATGTGCGCGCCATGTCGCGGTCGCCACCCGGCAGGGGCTGTGGGCGGCCGACGGGGTGCTCACCACCAACGCGGGGCGTCTACGGCGCAGCACCGACCTCGCCCTCGACCGGGCGGCGCGCCATCTCGCCCGGTCCTCGGCGCAGGTGGAGGCGGGCGCCCGGATCCACCTGCGGGGGCACGAGGCGGAGCTGGCTGCGGCGGCGGCCCGGGTCCGAAAACGGGCGCCGCAGGTTATCGACGCCGAACAACGGCACCTCGACGGGCTCGACGTGCAGGTGCGGGCGTTCGACCCGGAGCGCACGTTGGCCCGGGGGTGGTCCATCACCCGCACCGCAGCTGGCAGGCTGGTGCGCTCGCCGAGCGACGCCCGGGTGGGCGACATGCTGCTCACCACCGTCGCCGGTGGGCGAGTCACGAGCGTCGTCCAGCAGCAGCCCGAGGAACAAGGACCCCCGCCATGACCGACGAGACGGCCGACACCGCAACCCCCGGCGCCACGGACGGCGGCGCCGACGGGGCCGAAACGGCTTACAACGGCGAGATCGGCTACGCCGAGGCGATGACCGAGCTGGCCAGCATCCTGCACGAGCTCGACGGAGACGAGGTCGACGTCGACGTGCTCGGCGCCCGGGTGCGCCGGGCTGCCGAGCTCCTGCGGATCTGCCGGGGCCGCCTCGACAGCGCCCGCTTCGAAGTCGAACAGGTGGTCGCCGAGCTCGACCCCGCCGAACCCTCCGACCAACCCAACCAGCCCGAGTGACCCGCTCACCGTCGGTGTGGCGGGGGGCACGGATGGATGAAGTCGTTCTCGGGGGTGCGGGGTCCTAGGGTGTGGCCCAGATGGTTGCCCCGTCTCCCGCCTCCTCTCCCCCGAGCCTCGCAGCGGTGGCGGCCCGAGTCGACGAGCGCATCGAACGGCTCTTCGACGCCGAGCTCACCCGTTGGCGAACACTCGACAAGGACCTGGTCGAACCGCTGCAGTCCCTGCAGCGCCTGGTCGACGCGGGAGGCAAGCGGCTCCGCCCCGCCTTCTGCTACTGGGGCTTCGTCGGCGCCGGCGGCGACGGGGCCGATCCCCGGATCATCGACGCGGGCGCAGCGTTCGAGCTGCTCCACGCCTTCGCCCTCGTCCACGACGACGTCATGGACGGCTCCGACACTCGGCGCGGCGAGGTCACGGCCCACATCGAGTTTGGTCGGCGCCACCGCTCCGGCACCTGGCGGGGCGAGGCCCGGCGCTTCGGCGAGGGTGTCGCCATCCTCATCGGCGACCTCTCCCACGTCTATGCCGACATGCTGCTCGACGGCGCCCACACCGATGTCGCCCCGATCTGGCACGAGCTGCGCCTCGAGCTGAACATCGGCCAGTACCTCGACATCCTCGGCACGGCCCGGGGCGACCGCGACCCCGCCGTCGCCCGCACCATCGCCCGCTACAAGTCGGGCAAGTACACCATCGAGCGGCCGCTGCACGTCGGGGCGGCGCTGGCCGGTCGGCTCAACGACCTGGCCAAGCCCCTGTCCGCCTACGGCGACCCGCTCGGCGAGGCGTTCCAGCTGCGCGACGACGTGCTCGGCGCCTTCGGGGACGAGCACCTCACCGGCAAACCCGTGGGCCAGGACCTCCGCGAGGGCAAGCCGACGCCGCTCCTCGCCGCGGCTACGCAGCGGGCGTCGCAACCTCAGTTCGAGGTGCTCGATCGGGTCGGTGCGCCCGACCTGTCCGACGTCGAGGTCGCGGCCGCGCAGCAGGTGCTGGTCGACACGGGGGCCTTCGACGAGGTCGAGGCCCGGATCGCCGAGCTCACCGTCGAGGCCATCGCCGCCATCGAGGTCGCCGACATCACCGACCAGGCGCGGGACGCCCTCGTCGAGCTGGCTACCTTTGTGTCTTCCCGCGAGGCCTGACCCGCTCCCGCAGCGTCGGCATGTCCTGCTGGCGCATCGACTCGAGGCGGTTGCGCCACCTGGGGGCCGGCTTGTCGAGCGGTCCGAAGACGTACGGCGTGCGCAGGCCGACCAGCAGTTGCTCGACGTCCTCCTGCGCCTCGGCCGCCAGCCGAGCCTTGGTGGCCGCCCACCACTCGACGACCCTCGCCTGCAGCCGGCCGAGCCGGTGCTGGTCCGCCAGGAGGGCGCTCATCAGCGCCGGGGCTTCGTCCCAGGATCGGACGCTCGGCAGGGGATGGTCGCCGAGCAGGAGCCCGAAGTAGTCGAGCCACCGGCGACGCTCGACGATCGGGATGGCCCCCAGCTCCAGCGCCGCATAGATCCGCGACGACTCCAGGTGCGCCGTCCCCATGCCACACGGCGCGAACACCGACTCGGCGAGCGCATCGAACGCCGCCGTCGTCACCTCGTCGAAGTTCCCGGGCCTCGGGCTCTGGCTCTGGGCGACGGCCTGCGGCGGCGCCTCCCCGCTGAACAAGACGTTGAAGTCCGGCTCATCACTTCCCCAGCCCTCGCTACCGCCCTCGCCGCCCGCCCCATCGTCCGACCCGCCATCGCTGTGGCCCCCACCCCGCCCCTGGCCAGCCCCGGCGCCCGCCCTGCCCGAGCCTCGGCGGCCCTCGACGCCCGCCCCACCCACGGCTCGGCCGCCCTGCCCCAGCCGACCCTGGTCCTGGCCGCCTTCGCCCGGCGCTCCATGACTCTGGCCTGAGCCCCCTCGACCTGGTTGACCGTGGCCTGGCCCGCCTTCGCCCGACCCGCCTTGGCCCTGGCCCGGGCCGCCTTGACCCGGTCCGCCATGACTCTGGCTTGGCCCGCCTTGGCTCAAGCCGGCCCGACCCTGGTCTTGGCCGCCTTGGCCCGAGCCGTGCCGACCCTGGCCTGGTCCGCCTGCGCCCGACCCGCCTTCACCCAGCCGGGCCTGGCCCTGGTCGTGGCCGACTTGGCCCGAGCCGCGCCGGCTCTGGTCTTGGCCGCCTTGTCCTGGTCCGCGCCGGCCCTGGTCGTGGCCGACTTCGCCTGAGCCGCTCCAACCCTGGGCTGGGTCGCTCTCGCTCGGGCCGACCTCGCCTCGGCTCGCGGCGGCGGCTGCACCGCGACCTCGCCTGCCCCTGCCCCGGCCACCATCGGCCTGCACCTGGTCGGGGTCGGCGCCCAGCGGCACTTCGCCACGAGTGGCATCGCCCCGGCCGGCGGGCGTGGCAATTGCGCCGTTGGCGCTGCGGGCTGGGAGGGGGAGGTCGCCGGGTTCGTAGGGGGTGATCCTCACCGTGCCGCCGTCGACCGCGGCCAACGCTGCGAGCATGTGGTCCCGGCTCGTGGAGCGGGTGCCGGTGAAGCTCCAGGTGAACAGGCGCTCGGCGGGCGGGCGGCGGGCGGCGTCGGAGGGCGAGGCGCTGACGGTCGGGAAGCCCCGGGGCCCGATCGGCAGCTGGCGCACCGCCAGGCCGTCGAGCGCGGTGTGCAGGTGGGTGCGCCACACGAAGGCGAAGGCGCCGTAGGCGTCGAGCCGGGACCGGTAGGCCTCGTCGCCCACGTGGAACAGGGCGATGTTGCCGGCCCGGCGGATCCGCCGCACGAGCCGCGAGCGCAGCCGGTCGGGTCGATCGGTGACGATCAGGCTGCCGGGCACCACCAGCTCCCGTTTGGGATCTTCGACGATCTCGCCGGCCCACTCGCCCAGCAGGAACTGCAGCCAGGGCAGCTCGGCGCCGCCCGGCCGGTGCGTCACGATCGTGAGCTTTGCGTCACGCCCGGCGTGGTCGCTCTGCTCGATGGCGTCCTGCACGTCTCTTCCCTGCCTGCCTCACACGGCCCTCGCCGACGGTCACGAATTACCCCGTTCTACATGGCATTCCCCACCTCCCGTGCACGCTTCTTGCCGCGGATCGCGGACGCCGAGAAAGATGAGTGCCCTTCATGCCCGACGTGCCCGCCGACCTGAGCCCGTCCCCGACCGCCGACCAGGCCGCCGAAACCGCCGGCGCCGCCCCCGCCACCCCGGACTCGGCCGACGCCGATGCACCCACGGACCCGCTGGCAACGGACCCCGGCGGCGACGCCCCGGCAACCGCCGACGCCGCCGCCAACGCCGACGGCGGGGGTGAGCGGGAGCGGGAGCGGCTGCAGCGGCGGGACACAGTCGTCGCAGCGGGGGTCGGGGTCGGCGTCTTGGGGGTGTACCTCTGGACGCTCCTGCCGGGGGTCGGCTACAGCGGGGACACCGCGAAGTGGCAGTTCCTCGGGAAGGTCGGGGGCATCCCGCATGCCACCGGCTATCCGTTGTACCTGGCGCTCAACCGGGTCTGGGTCTGGGCCATCCCCGGGGGCAACCTGGCGTGGAAGGTCAACCTCCTGTCCGCGGTGTGTGGGGCGGCCGCCGTCGCAGTGCTGTACCTCGTCCTGCGACTGGTCGACGTCGGTCGCCCGGTCGCCGTCGCGACCGCTGCCACCTTCGCCTTCACCGGCACCTTCTGGAGCCAAGCCGTCGTCGCCGAGGTCTACACCCTCCACATCCTCTTCCTCGCCACGGTCACCGCCTGCCTCGTCGTGTGGCGCCGGGGCGGCAGCAACCGCTGGCTCCTCGCCGCCATGGGGGTCTACGCCCTCTCCTTCGGCCACCATCTCACCACCGGCCTCGCCCTCCCGGGCATCGTCTGGCTCGTGTGGTCGCAGCGCCACCGGGCCGTGACCCTCCGCAACGCCGCCTTCGTCGCCGCCGCCATCGCGCTCTCGGCCGCCCAGTACCTCTACCTCCTGCGCCTCAGCAGGACCGGCCCCTACCACGAGGCCACCATCGACGACCTCAGCGACATCGTCGACTACGTCACCGGCGGCTCCTTCCGCGACTCGATGTTCAACTACAGCTGGTACGGCCTTCTCGTCGCCCGGGTGCCGTTGCTGTTCCGCTTCCTCCGCGAGGAGTACCTGGTGTTGCTCGTGCCGGCGGGCGTCGGCGTCTGGCGCGGACTGAAGGCCGGCTCGGAACTGCGGGACATCAGCATCTACCTGGCGTCGCTGGCGGTCTGCACGGCCTTCTACGTCATGAACTTCGACGTCCCCGACGTCATCGTCTTCTGCCTCCCGATGTTCTTGGCGCTCGCGGTGTTCCTCGGCCTCGGCCTCGACACGTGGGTCACCTGGGCCAGGCAGCACTGGCCCGACAACGCCCGCGTCAGCCCAGCCATCGGGATCGGCGCCGCCCTCGCCGCGACGGTCCTCGTCGTCGGGGCGGTCGACTACAACCAGGCCAGCCAGCGGGGCGAGACCGAGGACGCCGAGCGCACCGAGCACCTCATCGCGGCCGCCGGCCACGACGCCGTGCTCCTCACCGACGACTACCACGACAGCGAGTTCGCCTGGTACTACCTGCTCGGCGAGGGCGAGGGGAAGCGACGCAACCTGGCGCTGGCCAACATGGTCACGCCGTCCCACCTGCGGCAGTACTTCACCACCCGCCGGGGCCCGGTGGCCGCCGCGGCCAAGCGGGTGAAGGGCACCTCGAGCCCCCCGCTCTACACCGCGTCCGCCCGCCAAGCCGTGCAAGCGGTCGCCAAGGGCTTCACCATCACCGAGGTCGCCCCCGAGGTGTGGCGGATCGGCCCGGCTCAGCCCCGGTAGCCGTTGGTGATCGGGAGGCGGCGGTCCTTGCCGAAGGCCTTGGGCGTGACGCGGACGCCCGGGGGCGACTGGCGGCGCTTGTACTCGGCGACGTCGACCAGGCGCGTGATCCGCTCCACCAGGTCCGGGTCGAAGCCCATCTCCACCAGCTGGCCCCGGGTGCGGTCGTCCTCGACGTACGCCTCGAGGATCGGGTCGAGGACCTCGTAGGGCGGCAGCGACTGGTCGTCGCGCTGATCGGGCCGCAGCTCCGCCGACGGCGGCTTCGTCAGCACGTGCGAAGGGATCAGCTCCCGGCCGGCACGGGCATTGCGGTCCTGGCAAAGGGCGTACACCAGCGTCTTCGGCACGTCCTTGATGGCGGCGAACCCGCCCGCCGTATCGCCGTACAGCGTGGAGTACCCGACCGCCATCTCGCTCTTGTTGCCGGTCGTCAGCACCATCCAGCCCCGGAACTTGTTCGACAGCGCCATCAGCACCAACCCCCGGATCCGGGACTGCAGGTTCTCCTCGGTGATGTCCGGCTCCAGCCCTTCGAACGACGGCTCCAGCATCGCCAAGAGCGCGGCATGCGCCGGCTCGATCGGAATGGTCCGCACGTCGATCCCCAGCTCCGAGCCCAGCCGAGAGGCGTCCGACACCGAATGTTCCGACGAGTACCGCGACGGCATCAGCACCCCGTGCACCTGCGACGGCCCCAGCGCATCGGCGGCGATCACCGCGACCAGCGACGAGTCGATGCCGCCCGACAGCCCGATCACCACGTCGGTGAAGCCGTTCTTGTGCACGTAGTCGCGGGTCCCGAGCACCAGCGCCTCGTACACCTCCTGCACCGACGACAGCGTCGGCGTGACCACGTCCGGCACCCGGGCCGAGCCCTCGGCCCGCGACCCTGGCCGCAACGACACCACCGGCAGCTGCGAGATCCCGGTCAGCCGCCCCCGCGGGTCGAGCAGCCGCTTGCGGAACACCGGCTGCACCACCAGGTCGTGCACCAGCAGCGACTCCTCGAACTGCGGCGCCCGCGCCAGCAGCCGCCCGTCGGCGTCGAAGACCATCGAGGCGCCGTCGAACACCAGCTCGTCCTGGCCCCCGACCTGGTTGACGTACACCAGCGCGCACGCGGCATCGGCGGCCCGGGTCCCCAGCATCCGTTCCCGCTCACCCAGCCGCCCGGCGTAGTACGGCGAGGCGTTGATGTTGACCACCACCTCGGCGCCCCCGGCCGCCTGCACGGCGATGGGGCCGGTGGGGCTGAACGCGTCCTCGCAGATCGACACCCCCACCCGCACGCCGCCGACCAGCACCAATGGCGTGGTCGACGTCCCGGGGGCGAAGTAGCGCTGCTCGTCGAACACGGCGTAGTTGGGCAGCTCGCGCTTGTGGTACACCGCCTGCACCTGGCCGTCGGCGCACACGGCCGCGGCGTTGTAGAGGTCGCGCTGCTGGTCGACGAACCCCACCACGGCCACGCACCCGCCGGTCGTGGTGGCCGCGGCTACCTTCTCGAGCGCGGCGCCGATGTCGGCGACGAAGCCGGGCCGCAGCAGCAGGTCCTCGGGTGGGTAGCCGCAGATCGCCAGCTCCGGCAGGACCACGAGGTCGCTGCCGGCGTCCTCGGCCGCCCGCAGCGTCTCGACGATCCGGGCGACGTTGCCGTCGAGGTCTCCGACACGGGTGTTGATCTGGCCCAGGGCGACGCGCAACCGCATCGGGTCAGCGTATTGAGAGACACCGGAAAGAAAGGTGTTCACGGCAACCTGTAGAGGTGCTTGAATCGCGCGCACGGATGCGCGGCGCGGCGTCTCCGACAGTCGGGTTTGTGACGTTGGAGGGGAAGTTGTGCGTCGGCGGCGGGTGAGCGGTGGTGCAGGCTCGTGCTCGACCTGAGCACGCTGGTCGAACAGAGCGCCGACCCCCGGGCGGTGCGTGAAGGCTGTAGCCGCCTGCCGCAAGAGCAGCGGGCCCGGGTCCTGGCCGACAGCGAGATCGCCCGGGCGTTCGTAGCGGTCACCGCCGCCAGCCGCAGCCTCACCCGCCTGCTGCACACCGACCCCGAGGCGCTCGACGTCCTCGCGTGGCTCGACGTCCGCCCGGCGCTGCCGTTCGGCGGCGACGCCCAGAGCCTCGTCCGCTGGAAGCAACACGAGTACCTGCGCATCGCCGCCCGCGACCTGATCGGCCGCGACACCGTCGACGAGACCACCGCCGCGCTCGCCGACCTCGCCACCGACGTACTCGGCCTGGCGGTCCGGCTGGCCGACGCCGACGAGCTGGCGGTAGTCGGCATGGGCAAGCTCGGCGGCCGCGAGCTGAACTACGCCAGCGACATCGACGTGCTGTTCGTCGGAGGCGACGTCCGCCAGGCCCGGGCCGTCATCGACCTGGCCCGCCAGTGCTTCCGGGTCGACGCCAACCTGCGCCCCGAAGGCCGCGACGGCCCGCTGACCCGCAGCGTCGACAGCTACGCCGCCTACTGGCAGCGCTGGGCGTCGCCGTGGGAGTTCCAGGCGCTGCTCAAGGCCGTGCCGGTCGCCGGCAACCCCGAGGTCAGCAAGGGCTGGGCCGAGGCGGCTGCCGCCGCCCTCTGGGAGCGTGAGCTCTCGGCCGACGATCTGCGCTCGCTGCGGAACCTCAAGGCCCGGGCCGAGGCCGCGGTGGCCCGCCAGGGCATCGCCGACCGGGAGATCAAGCGCGGCCCCGGCGGCATCCGCGACATCGAGTTCTCGGTCCAGCTGCTGCAGCTGGTGCACGGGCGGGTCGACTCGGCGTTGCGGTCACCGAACACCCTGGCGGCGCTGGCCGAGATGGCGGCCAGCGGCTACGTCGGCGCCGAGGACGCCGGCGGCCTGGCCGACGCCTACCGCCTGCTGCGCCGCGTGGAGCACGCCCTGCAGCTGGAGGACGAGCAGCAGACCCACACCCTGCCGGCCGTCCGGGACGAGCGCCGCCGCATCGCCCGGGTCCTCGGCTACCGGGGCACGCCCGAGGCCGGCCCCACCGAGGCGTTCGACCGCGACCTCGCCCGCCACCGCAACCTGGTCCGCTCGGTGCACGAGCGCCTCTACTTCCGGCCGCTGCTGGAGGCCATCGCGGGCGTCGGCCCGCTGTCGCCCGAGGCCGCCGCCTCGGCGCTGGAGACGTTCGGCTTCACCGATGTCGCCCGCACCCGCCAGGCCGTCGAGGAGCTGACCCGGGGCCTGACCCGCTCGTCGCGCATGATGCAGCAGGTCCTCCCGCTGGTGCTCGACTGGCTGTCGGCCACCCCGAACCCCGACGCCGGCCTGCTCGCCCTCCGCAAGCTGGCCACCGGCGAGCGCCGCACCACCGAGCTGGCTGCGGCGTTCCGGGACAGCCCCGAGGTGGCCCGGCGGCTCTGCCAGCTGCTCGGGACGTCGCCGCTCATCGGCGACCTGCTGGCCGCCAACCCCGACCTCATCGTCCGCCTTCCCGACCCGGGCCGGCTGCGCACGCTGTCCGGCCACGAACTGCGGACCTCGGTGCGCTCGGCGCTCGGCTGGCGGTCCCTCCTGGGTGAGCGGCAGGGCGCGCTGCGGCGCTGGCAGCGGCGCCACCTGCTCGGCGTCGCCGCCCGGGACGTGTTCGGCGAGGCCGAGATCACAACCGTCGGCAGCAACCTCACCGCGGTGGCCGAGGCCACGCTCGGCGCGGCGCTGAGGTCGCTGGAGCCCGGGGTCCGCATGGCGGTGGTGGCGCTCGGCCGCTTCGCCGGCGGCGAGTTGGCCTACGGCAGCGACCTCGACGTCGTCTTCGTCCACGATGGCGACACCGCCGCCGCCCACGAGGAGGCGCTGCGGGTGGCGACCGGCCTGGTGCGGTTCGTCGGCGGCGACACCCCGGCGCAGCGCATCTTCCGCCTCGACCCCGGCCTGCGCCCCGAGGGTCGCCAGGGCCCGCTCACCCGGAGCTACTCGGGCTACGCCACCTACTTCGACCGCTGGGCCCTGACCTGGGAGCGCCAGGCGATGGCCCGGGCCCGGCCGGTCGCAGGCGATGTCGAGCTGGGCGAGCGGTTCATGCGCCTGCTCGACCGGGTGGTGTGGGACCGGCCGTTCACCGAGGACGACGAGCGCGAGGTACGGCGGATGAAGGCCCGCATCGAGCGCGAGCGCGTGCCCCCGGGCGAGGACCCGGAGTTCCACCTCAAGCTCGGCCGCGGCTCGCTCTCCGACGTCGAGTGGACCGTGCAGCTGCTGCAGCTGCGCCACGGCGTGCCGTCGCCGGGCACCGTCGCCGCGCTGGACCTGCTGGCCGAGCGGGGGCTCGTCAGCGGGGGCGAGGCCGACGTCCTGCGCACGGCGTACCGGTTCTGCGAGCGGGTGCGGAACCGGTGGTGGCTGGTCGGCGCCGACCCGGTGCACCCCGACGCGCTCCCCCAAGGCGACGACCTCGCCCGCCTCGCCCGCTCGCTGGACGCCAACGCCCAGGACCTGCGGGACGACTACCGCCGGGTCACCCGTCGAGCCCGCCGGGTGGTGGAACGCCGCTTCTATGGGCGGTCCTGACCACCGTTGCCTAAGGTGACGGTGCTGTCAGTCGCTGCCAGTTGCGCGCGAGAGGGGAATCATGCCGGTCAAGCCCGAGGTCCAGCCGTTTCTCGACATGATGGCCGCGGTCGAGCTGCCGCTCACCGAGCAGACGCCCGAGGGCTTGCGGGAGGGCTACGCGGCGCTGTCGGCCATCGCGGTGAAGGAGGACGTGGCCGCGGTCGCCGACCGCAGCGTTCCCGGCCCCCGCGGCGACGTTCCGGTCCGGGTGTACCGCCCCGCCGGCGTCGAGGGTGATGCGCTCCCGATCCTCGTGTGGCTGCACGGCGGCGGCTGGGTCATCGGCGACGTCGAGACCTACGACGCCCTGGCCCGGGCACTGGCCAACCGCGCGGGCGCCGTGGTGGTGTCGGTCGACTACCGCCTGGCCCCCGAGGACCCCTATCCCGCCGGCCTCGAGGACTGCATCGCCGCGGTGCGGTGGGTGGCCGACAACGCCGCCGAGCTGGGCGGTGACCCCGATCGGATCGCCCTCGGGGGCGACTCGGCGGGCGGCAACCTGACCGCGGTCGTGGCCCAGCAGCTGCGGGAGAGCGGCCCGGCGCTGAGGTTCCAGCTGCTGGTGTACCCCGTGACCGACGCCCGCTTCGGCACGGCATCGATGGACGAGAACGCCGAAGGCTTCTTCCTCACCCGGGAGGCGATGTTCTGGTTCCGGGGCCACTACCTGGGTGACGATTCGAGCCTGATCGAGGATCCGCGGGTGTCGCCGCTGCTGGCAGCCGCCGACGCGCTGGAGGGGCTCCCGCCCGCGCTGGTGATCACCGCCGAGTACGACCCGCTGCGGGACGAGGGCGAGCAGTACGGCCAGGCCCTCCAGGCCGCCGGCGTCGACACCACCATCACCCGCTACGACGGCATGATCCACGGCTTCTTCTCGATGCGCGAGATGCTGCCCGATGCCGCGGTGGCCGTGGACGAGGCGACCGAAGCGCTGCGCAAGGCCTTCGCCTAAAGCCGTCGCCGAGCGGGGCCGGTCGGGCAATCTGGCCTCGTGCCGACGACCAGGCCCCTGACTGCCCGCGCTCCCGACGAGGAGCATCGCACCGCCACGTCGCTGGAGCTGTTCTTCGACCTCTGCTTCGTGGTGGCGGTGGCGCAGGCGTCGACCAGCCTCCACCACGCCCTGGCCGAGGGCGACATCGGCCATGCGCTGGTCGGCTACTCGATGGTGTTCTTCGGCATCTGGTGGGCCTGGATGAACTTCAGCTGGTTCGCCTCGGCGTACGACAACGACGACACCCTCTACCGGCTGACGGTGTTCGTGCAGATCGCCGGGGTGCTGATCCTGGCGGCAGGGGTGCCCCGTGCGTTCGACGACTACTCCTTCGGCGTCGCCGTTCTCGGCTACGTCGTCATGCGCGTCGCGCTGATCACCCAGTGGCTGCGCGCCGCGCATGCCGACCCGTCCCGGCGGGTCACCGACCGGCGCTATGCCCTCGGTGTGGGCCTGTGCACGGTGGGCTGGGCGGCGTTGTTGCTCCTGCCCGGGCGCTGGCTGCTGGTGGGGTGGCTGGTCATGGCGCCGGCCGAGCTGGCGGTGCCCGCCTGGGCCGAGCGGGCCGAGCCGACCACGTGGCACCCCGGGCACATGGCCGAGCGCTACGGGCTGTTCACGCTGATTGTCCTCGGCGAGTCGGTGCTGTCGGCCACCATGGCAGTCCAGGCCGCCCTCGACGCCACCGACGAGCTCGGCTCCTTGCTCGCGATCGCCTTCGGCGGCCTCCTGATCGTCGCCTCGCTGTGGTGGGTCTACTTCTCGCAGCCGACCGAGCGGGTCGTCGAGACGGCTCGCTCGTGGTTCGAGGGCGGCCGGCAGAGCGATTCGTTCGTGTGGGGCTACGGGCACTCCGTGGTGTTCGCCTCGGCCGCAGCGGTGGGGGCGGGCATCGCGGTCGCCGTCGACGTGGCCACCGGGCACGCCGAGCTGTCGGAGCGGGGCGCCGCACTGGCCGTCGCCGGGGCGGTGGCGCTGTACATGCTCAGCGTGTGGGCGGTGTCGGGCCGCTTCAAGGACCGCACCCGTGTCGGCCCTCTCAGCGCCCCGGTCAGCGCGGCGGCGGTGCTGGTGGTTGGCCTCGTGACGGGGTCGGTGCTGGCGATCGGCCTGGTGGTCGCGGCAACGGTCGCGGCCTTCGTCGTCGCCGAGAGCCGCGACCCGTCACCGGTTCCCTAGGAGGTGCCGGAAGATGGCGCTGGATCGGAAAGATTTTGGGATTTTTGTCCCAGAATCGCCGTCATGATCGACGCGGGGCTCGTTCTCATCGGGTGCCGCGCCGGGACCGGCGGCGTCCCTTGCAGGACAGTGTGTGGGACGGCCCGGCGCGGCACTGACGGTCACCTACCGGGTCGACTAACTTGACGGGCATCTAGGAAGTGTCGACCCGGAGGTGATCGTGGCGCAGAACATCGAGGCGACGGTGGACGCCGACCTGCTGGCCGACAGCCGGTCGCGCTTCGAGGAACACGGGTACGTCATCGTCCCCGGGGTCCTGTCGGACGACGAGGTGGCGTCGTTCCGCGTCGCGGTCGACGCGGGGATCGAGACCCGGATGGCCGGCGACGTGCGGCGGGACGAGGACAAGTCCGGCTACGAGGCGTCGTTCCACCAGTGCATCAACCTGTGGGAGGACATCCCCGGCGTGCGGGAGCTGACCTTCCACCCCCGGGTCGCGGCGGTGGCCGCCGGGCTGCTCGGGGTGCCGTCGGTGCGGGTGTGGCACGACCAGGCGCTGTACAAGGGGCCGGGAGGGCGGCGCACCGACCCCCACCAGGACCATCCCTACTGGCCCATCGTCGAGACGAACACCATCACGGCGTGGGTGCCGCTCCTCGACGTGCCGCTGGAGGCGGGCGCAATGGGCTACGTGCCGGGCAGCCACCGCTTCGGGGTCCGCAAGTTCGCCAACATCTTCACGGACCGGGGCTTCGACCTGGTCAACGGGCCCGAGGCCCGGGGCGTGGCGCCGGTGTTCGCGCCCGTGCCGGCCGGGTCGGTGGCGTTCCACCACGGGCTGACCATCCACACCGCGGGCGCCAACACCACGTCGTCGGTGCGCAAGGCGCACTCGATCATCTACTTCGCCGATGGCAGCACCCGGGGCGAGAAGCCCCGCCACCACCCGAGCGTCGATCGCGCGGGGATCGAGGTGGGCGCCGTCATCGACTCGGTGGTCACGCCGATCGCCCATCCCCGGGCTGCTGGCGACCTGCCGTCGACCCCGCCGCCGCTGGCCGAGCCGGTCATCAACTGGCCGGGCTGGGACTGGTCCACCTTCGAGGGGTGGGACAAGGTGAAGGAGCGCTAGCTGCTCGCTGCTAGCTGACGTCGACGTCGACCGTGCCGCCGCTGCGCCACCAGTGGGAGCCGTCGTCCATGCGGTTCAGGAAGCCCTCGTCGACGAGGTAGCGGCCGAGGGCGGTGGCATCGTCGGACCAGCGTTCGAGGATGCCCCGGGTCTGCTCGGCCGAGTAGGCGACGCCGGGCTCGAAGTCCTGGGCGACGAGGTCGAGCAGCGGCAGGCGCCGGCTGCGCTTCGCCGGCATCCCGACGAGCCGCCCGTCGCGCACCCACGTGCGGTACACCCGATCCACCGTGTCGTCACCCATGCCCCTCCAGTTTGCAGGACGCTGCCCATACTCGTGCCCATGGTTTCGGTCGTCGCGGTCTCGCCCGAGCTGACGTACCCGCTCCGCCAGGCGCTGCTGCGACCGCACCAACAGATGGCCGAGTTGGCGGAGCCCGACGACCTCGCGCCGGAGGCCCGGTCGTTCGCCGCGTTCGACACCGCCGGCAAGGTGGTGGGGACGGGCGTGGTCAGCCGGCGGCCGCCGGGGTGGCAGGTGCGGGCGATGGCGGTCGACCCGTCGTTCCGGGGGCAGGGCATCGGCTCGCAGGTCTTGGCGGCGATCCTGGATCACGTCCGCGCCTGCGGGGGCGGCCTGGTCTGGTGCAACGTCCGCACCCCGGCGGTCGGGCTCTACCGTCGGGCCGGCTTCGTGGTGACGGGCGAGCCGTTCGATCTCCCCCACATCGGGCCCCATGTCCGCATGGAGCTCGACGTTCCGTCTGGCTAGCAGGCGCCGCCGTGGACGTCGACGCGGCCGCCGGTCGAGACGGACACGCAGGCGACCTCGTCGTTGAGGTGGGTCTCGAGGTTGCCGTCGTCGTCGAGGCCGTCGCCGTCGGTGTCCTCGATGCCGCTGACGTCGGGTGAGCCGGGGAGGTCGTCGACGTTCTCCTGCAGGACGCGCACCTCACGAGGGTGCTCGTCGAAGGCGTCGTCGGCGAGGAGGAAGAGCCGCAGCGCCTCGGCGAGGCCGCGGGCGCCGGCGCTCTCGACGAGCTGCTCGGCCCGATCGGCGGTGCTCTGGTCGTCGCCGCCGGTCTGATCGCTGTCGTCGTCGTCAGTGCAGGCGGCCGTCACGAGGACGAGCCCCAACGCCAACGCCGCCGCTGTCAACCTGCGTGATATCCCCATGTGACCGGTGTACCCCACGGCTACGCCGGAGGTACGTCGGTACCTCGGTCACCGTTCGAGGAGCGGGAGGACCTCGTCGGCGGCCGCGTGGGCGAGCCGCCAGTAGCGGCGCCGGCGCCGCTCGCCCCAGTGGGGGAGCCGATGCGAGCGGGGCGCGACCTGGAGCTCGCACGCGTCCTCCGACCAGGGCGCGACGACGATCTCGACCCGGGCATGGTGGGCGAGCCGTAGACCCCGACCAACGAGCCTTCCTTGGGCCCGCCACCCGCCGAGGGCACCGGCGTCGCCGGTGTCGTGGGCGAAGGCGGTGTCGACCCGGAGGTTCCCTTCCTGACCGAGGGGCAGGGCCCGGCCGACGGGGAGCACGGGTGCGTCGGCCTCCGGGCGCTGGACTCGCCGGGTCACGACCTCGTGCTCCCGTTGCAAACAGGGACGATGGATCGCAGCCATGCCTTGAGCGTGCGCCCTCCCCCCAGGGGAGAGTCAATGCCCCGGCACCAATCTCCGCTGTGACCGCCGTCGCACCGTCTCAGCGCGAGCCGGCGGTGACGTCCCACTGGTCGAGGACCCAGCGCCAGGTGCCGTCGGGTTGGCGGCGGGAGACCTCGGCGGTGATGCCGCCGTCGGCGAGGTGGGTCGAGGTGAGCGCCAGGTCGCCGAACCGGAGGACCGGCTGCTGGTCGCCGAGCGTCAGCTTGGTCCCGGCGGCGAGCATCGCGTCGAACACCCGACGCAGGGCATCGTGCCCGACGGCGACCTCGCCACCGTCGTAGGCCATGACCGCGTCCGGCTCGAAGAGGTCGAGCAGCCCCTCGACGTCGCCGGCGTTGACGCGAGCCACGAAGAGCCGCTCCAGCTGCTCCGGCTCGACCGCAGGTCCATCACTCATGTCAGATGGTGTAGTGGACGGACCCGCGATCGAGTCGTACAACCCCGACCTGGCGGCGACGATGCTGCGTGACGGCGGCGGGGGCGGGGTGATCGATTACCTGGGGCTGCGGCTGGTGGACGTCGGGCCGGGGACGGCGGCCGCCGAGATCGAGGTGACGCCCGAGCTGCTGCACAACTTCGGGGCCGTGCACGGTGGCGTGGTGGCGACGCTGGTCGACCACGTCCTGGGGGCGGCGGTGCTGCCGGTCGTCCCGGCCGGCACCTGGCCGGCGACCCTCGAGTTCAAGCTCAACTACCTGGCCCCGGTCAGTGAAGGCGTGATCCGGGCCGAGAGCCAGATCCTCTCCCTCCGCCGCCGCACCGCCGTGGTCCAGGTCACCGTCACCAACACCCTCGCCGACCCTGGCGCCGACACCGCCCACCCTGTCGCCACCGCCCTCGGCACCATCGCCCTGACCCCACCGAAATCCGCGTAACGAACCGCCGGGGGGTCATGACAGCACCCACCCGTTTTTGTTACGGTCCCGTGTCGACGTCATCGGCGTCGGTTGCCGGGGAGACAGGGCCGCCGCCATGCGGTGGGGGAGGGCAGGGCATTTGCGCGAGTTGCATGACTCGAAGTCCGGCCCGTGGGGCGCGATCCGCCACATGGCATCGCCGCGGCGCTCCGTCCCCGTGTTCCTCTGCCTGGTCGTCCTGAGCGGCCTGGGCGTCCTGCCGGTGGCCTCCGATGCCCGGCCGGTCCAGCTCTTGAGCCCGGGCGACGACCCGCAGAGCACCCAGGAGCAGCAGGCGGAGGTCCGAGCGAAGCGGGGCGAGGTCGCCATCGAGGTCGACGCGCTCAAGGCCAGGACAACCGAGCTCAATGCCGCACTGAAGAAGCTCGACGCCAACGTCAAGTCCCAGCAGGCGAAGTACGCCGACGCCCAGCAGCGGGTCGTCAAGGCCGACGAGGCGCTCGCTGTCGCCACGGTCGCCCTGGGCGAGGCCGAGAAGCGGGTCCTCGCCCTCGAAGCGGCCCGCCGGCAGCTCATGGTCGACTCGTTCACCAGCCCGCCGAGCGAGAACGCGGTCGACGCCTTCGACGCCGACAACATCAACGACGCCACCATCAAGCAGGCGCTGCTGGAGATGCACGCCGACCGGCAGGCCGAGGTCCTCGCGCAGCTCACCGCCGCCCGCGAGGCGGTCAAGGCCGACCGGGCGGCCAAGGCCGACGCCTCCGCCGCCGCCAAGCGGCGACGGACCTCCGCTCGCGCCGCTCTGGCCCGGGTCGAGGGGGCGAAGGCCCAGCAGCAGAAGTTCGCGGACGAGGCCGAGGCCGCGCTCGAGTCGAAGCTCGCCGAGTCGGCCCAGCTCGCCGCCGTCGACAAGCAGCTGTCCGCCAAACTCGCCGCCGAGCAGGCCGAGCTCGCCCGCCGGCTGGCCGCGGCCAAGGCGGCCGCCGACGCCAAGGCCCGTGCGGCCAACAGCGGCTCCCTGGTGAAGCCGGCGCCCGGCGGCCTGGCGACGGTGTCCTGCCCCAACGGCGACGGCTCGATCACCGTGGCCGGCTCGATCGGGACCCAGGTGGGCAACCTGTTGAGGGCCGCCTGGGCCGACGGCGTGGGCCTGTGCGGCTGGGGCTTCCGCAGCCCCGACGAGCAGATCGCCCTGCGTAAGGCCCACTGCGGCACCACGTACTACGACATCTACCTGGCCCCGGCCAGCGCCTGCTCACCGCCGACGGCCCGGCCCGGCTACTCGATGCACGAGCAGGGCCTGGCGATCGACTTCACGTGCAACGGCGGCGGCTCGATCGAGAGCCACAGCAGCCCCTGCTTCATCTGGCTCGACAACCACGCCAGCACCTACGGCCTCTACAACCTCGAGACCGAGGCCTGGCACTGGTCGACGAACGCCCACTAGCCGCTAGGGGATCCGCCTGAGCTCCAGCTCGCCCCGGGCTCCGGTGAAGCGCGTCGTCAGCAGCGACGTACCGACCCAGGCGAGGGGCCACGACTCGGCGGGCAGTCGGCACACCACGTCCCCGACCACGGACGTGACGGCGGTGGTTCGCCGAGGCCGCCGGGTGGCGACGAGCCCGGCGGTGGGGTGCCAAGCCGGTTTCGGGCTGAGCCGGGGGTGCGCCCGTGCGAGGTGGGCGGCGTCACCCGGGGCTGCCAGTACTTGCGCTGCGGTGAGATCGACTTCGAAGCTCCTCGGCTTGCCGCCGAGGAGCGCATCGACGCGGTTGCCGTCGTCGCTCACGTGGACGTGCCAGATCGATCGGGACGTCGGCAGAAGCACCTCCAGCACCGGCGCCGGCGGCCGCAGCACCCGGATGCCGTGATGGCCCAGGCGCACCGCGCCTCCGCCCACCGAGACCAGGTGGAACACCCGCTGCGACTCCGGCAGCGGCCGCTCCCACGAGCCGTCCAGCGCGGCGACGACGAACGGATCGTCGGACGAGTGCCGCCACCAGATGCACCCGGACCGCCAGTCGACCCCGCTGCTGTAGCCGTCCCACGAGGCGACCTCTTCGAGGTCCGGCCAGGTGACGAGCCTGATGCGCCCCTCCCGGAACACCACGAGCCGCCCACCCTGCGGGTCGACCCCGACGAGCAGCGTCTTCTCCTCGACCTCCCGTGCGACGACCTCCGGTCCGAGCCCGACCAGCCGCGGGGTGGCCCGGCCACCATCAAGTCGCCAGCCGGTGTCCAGCACGACGAAGCCCGACCCGGCCGGGTGCAGCTCGGTCGCCGCGCAGGTCTCCCGAAGGACCTCCCGCCCCGACCCGACGTCGATGAGGTGCACGAAGGCCCCCCGCTCCCAATCACCGGTCCACGCAACCGCGTCCCGACCCACCGCGACCCGGATCCCCCACGGGTACCGCGGCCCAGGCTCGAGCCCGCATCGCCAGACGACCTCCCCAGATGCCCCGATGGCGGCCAAGCTATGGCATGGGGGGCGAGCCGCCGACTGGTTCTTCGACCACGAGGATCTTCGCGGTCTACATCGGCGTCTAGGAACCGATCGCGCCGCGACGGCGTAGCGGTCGGCATGGCGAAGTTCAAGGTGCAGGACGGCGAGCAAGTGCTGATGGAAGGGCTGCTCCCGTACCTCAAGAGCAAGTACCGCTACATCCCGGGTCTCAGCTACCTGACCGACCGGCGGTTCGTCCACACCAACAACCTGCGGGGGAGGGCAGTCGGCGGCCTGGTAGGAGCCCTCATGACCGCCCGCATCGACCTCGAGGTGCCGTTGGAGACCATCACCAGGATCGGCCGGAGCTCCCACGGCCGCAAGAACCACCCGGTGCTGGTGATCCTGACCCGCGACGGCCAGGACCACCGCATAGTCGCCGAAGACGAAGCCTGGTTCCAAGCCTTCGACCGCGCCCTGGCCCAGCGCCACCCAGGCCAGATGTCGTAGTACTCACCGCCAGTAGCGGCCTGACCTGGTCGTCGGTCCCTCCCTGCGACCGCCCATCCAGCACAGATCCATCAGTCCGCTCCTCCGGATCCGGTTCTGCTGGGATTCGGCCCCGATGACTGTCGTCGCCGCGCGCCCTGCCGAACGCCTCGACCGGAACCTCCACCCGGCCCGCACGCCGCTCGACGACGTCCACCGGCTCGTTGAGCCCCTCCGAGTGCTATGCCGTTCCACCGGCCGCCCCCAACCACCTCGACAACCGCGGCCGCCGCATCCTCGCTCAGCTCACCGCCGAGGCGCTCGAGGCCGGCGTCGCCTCCATCCACCGCGAAGCCCAGGCCGACCTCCGAATCACCCGCCCCCTCGGCCTCGTCATCGACCGCTCTCGCAAGAACGGCCTCGGCGCCGGCACGACGACCCCAGCGGTCGCGTGCCGCTACGACTCGTCCGGCGGGTGGGCCACGTGGGCGGCCCCGCCAGCGGCGAGCACAGAGTGATCGAGTACGTCGTGTCCGGCCCCGGCGCGGTGGTAGGGCCCACCAGACCGGGACTCGCTGTCGGGCGCTCTGGCGCCGTCACCCTGCTGCCGTGATCGTCGGCGCGGTCGGGATCGCGGCGCCGCTCCCGATCGTCGGCAGCTCCGGCCGCCCGCGCCGCGCCCTCGCCTTGGTCGAACGTCCGTAGCCTCGGCGCCATGACGCGCCTGGGGCTGATCTTCCTACCGAGCGATGCTTCCCATGCGGTCGACCTGCTCGAACGGGCGGATCGAGCCGGGGTGCGCACGGCGTGGCTGGAGATGAACGCCGTCGGCCTCGATCCGTTCCCGCTGCTGACGGCGGCCGCGGCGCGGACTGAGCGCATCGGGTTCGGGACTGCCATCCTCCCCGCCTTCTCCCGGCACCCGGTGGCGTTGGCGACCCAGGCGCTGGCGTTGGAGGGCCTGGCGCCGGGCCGGCTCCGGCTCGGCATCGGGGCGGGCAACACCGCCCGGATGGCGGCGGCGTTCGGCCACCCGGGCGACCAGGCGCTGGCCCGGCTGCGCGAGTACCTCCAGGTCCTCCGGCCGATCCTGCACGACGGCGAGGTTCGCCACGACGGGCGGTTCTACTCGGCGGACGTGTCGATCGCCGACCCGCCCGGGACACCCGTCCTGCTCTCGGCGCTCGGCCCGCAGGCTTACGCCCTCGCGGGCGAGCTGAGCGACGGCGCGCTGTCCTGGATCTGCCCGATCGACTACCTCGTCGACGTCGCGGCGCCGGCTCTGGCCCGTGGGGCCGCCGCAGCCGGTCGGCCCACGCCGCCGCTGATCGCCCACGTGCCGGTCGCGATCTGCGACGCCGACCGACGGGCCGAGGTACGCGAAGCCGCGCGGCGGGACCTGTCCCACTACGCGAGGGTCCCCGTGTTCGCCCGGATGCTCGCCGCGGCCGGCCACCCGGTCGTCGACGGCGCCGTGCCCGACGACCTGCTGGACGAGCTCGTTGTCGTCGGCGACGAGGCCGAGGTGACGGCCCGGCTGGCGAGCATCCTCGAACGGCCGATCGACGAGGTGATGGTGAGCCTCCTCCCCGAAACGCACGACCGCGACGAGGAAGACCGCCTCCTCACCGTGCTCGGCTCGGCCTTCGGGGCTGATGGTGCTGGGGGCTGAGTCGGTGGTGGCGGTGTCGTCGCCGAACAACGAGCCATCGGGCGCCTGTGCTGGGGCGCGTACGACCGGTGCGGGCACATCGAGCACGACTTCGACGTCTTCCTGTCCCACACGTCCACTGATAATCCGTCCGTCGCGGCGCTCGGCCGGGCGCTGCGCTGCCGGACTAGATGTCGTAGTACTCACGGCCAGTGACGGCCTGACCAGGCCGTCGGGGGTCTGCTGGGCCGGTCATCCAGCACATCCATCACACTGCCACCTCGATGGCCCGATGAGCCTGGCGGAAGCGTCGCCGCCGGCCCGCCCCGGCCGCCGTGCCGTCGAGTTCGCCCGCTGGGTCGCCGCAGAGTCGGGACGCCCGGTCTGGCCAAGGACATTGGATGCGTGCGGCGCTCGGTAGACCGTCTCGTGGAGCACGTGCCTCGCACCTCTAGCCCAATCGTGACCGCGCAGTCGTTGGTGTCGAGGATGTTCACGGCTTCCCCCAGTTGATGTCCATGTCCTCGGGCACGTCGAACTCCGTGAGGCAGCTGCAGCACTGCACGTGCTGGTCGTTGTTGGGGATGTCGTCGCTGTGGCTGGTGTCCTGCAGGAGCTGCAGTTCGGTCGGGGTGGTGGGCTTCCACTGGCAGAAGGCCTGACCAGAAACCCGAGCTCGGTCAGCCCTTGAGGGCGCCGGAGGCGAGGCCGCTGACGATCTGGCGTTCGGCGACGACGTAGAACACCAGTGCCGGGACCATCGAGAGCGACGTGAAGGCGAGCACGCGGGCCGTGTCGGACGAGTACTGCGTGGAGAAGTTGGTGACGCCGAGCGGGAGCGTCCACATCTCGGGGTCGTTGAGGACGACGAGCGGCAGGACGAAGGCGTTCCAGCTCGACACGATCGTGAGCACCGCCACGGTCGCCAGCACCGGCCGCGACATGGGCAGGGCGATCCGGAAGTAGAACCGGAACGGCCCACACCCGTCGATGGCCGCGGCCTCCTCCAGCTCGGCGGGGATCGAGCGGAAGAACGGGCGCAGCACGATGATCGACGTCGGCAGGGCGAAGGCCGCCTGAGGGAGGGCAACGCCGAGGGGGTTGTTCAGCAGGTCGACGCTCCGCAGCGAGATGAACAGCGGCAGGATCGCGACCGTCAGCGGGAACAGCAGCCCCAGCGTGAACAGCGTGTAGACCGCCTCCCGGCCGGTGAAGGAGATCCGGGCCAGCGCGAACGCGGCCAGGGACGCGCACGGCACCACGACCCCGGCCGTGAGAGCGGCCACGATCACGCTGTTGCGGACCTGCCGCCAGAAGGTGCTCGAGCCGAGGATCTCTCGATAGTTGTCGAAGACCCAGGGGTCCGGCAGCCCGACCGGGCGGTCCGCGATCTGCCCCGTCGTCCGGAAGCCGCCCAGCACCGCGTAGAGCACCGGCACCAGGACGACCAGCACCACCCCGACGGCGATCGCGTACGGGGCAGGCCGCGCCAACCGTCGCCGCAGCACGGTCACGCTCCCATCGCCGTGAGCGCGCCCCGGACGTCACGGCGCAGCACCATCCGCTGGTACGCCAGCGCCACCACGAACGAGACGAAGAACCCGATGACCGCCACCGCGCTGCCGTAGCCGAACTGCTTGCGCTCGAAGCCGCGCTCGAGCATGTAGGTGACCGTCGTGTGCGATGCGCCGACGGGGCCGCCGCCGGTCAGCACCCACACCAGGTCGAACAGCTGCAGCGATCCGATGATCGACAGGAACACCGAGATCCGGATGGTCGGGCCCAGCAGCGGGAGGGTCACGTAGCGGAAGGTCTGGGCCCTGCTCGCCCCGTCGAGCGCCGCCGCCTCCTCGAGCTCGTGGGGGATCTGCTGGATCCCGGCGAGGAGCAGGATCATGTGGAAGCCGAAGTACTTCCACGACACGACCACGAACACGGTGTAGAGGACGACCTTCTGGTCGGCCAGCCACAGCTGGACGATCCCCCCGAAGCCGACCGCCTCCAACGTGCTGTCGGCCAGCCCCGACGGCTGGAGCAGCAGCCGCCAGACGATCGCCGCGATGACGTCGGACAGCACGAACGGCAGGAAGAACAGCAGGCGGAACAGCGCCCGCCCCCGCATCCTCCGGTTGAGCAGGACGGCGAGTCCGAGGGCGAACGGCAGCTGCAGCGCCAGCGACAGCGCCGCGATCACGAACACGTGCCGGAGGGCGCCGAGGAACATGGGGTCGGCCAGCGCATCCCGGTAGTTCTGGAGGCCGACGAAGTTCTCGAGCGGTTCGAGGCCGTTCCAGTCGTAGGTGCTGTAGAAGGCACCCTGGATCAGCGGCACCAACGCCAGCAGGACGTAGAGCGTCAACGCCGGCAGCAGGAACGCGGCGATCGTCAGCCGCTTCTGCCACACCGGCCCGACCGGACCGCGCCCGGCGTGGCCCGGGCGCGGCGCACCGGCTGACTGCGCCACGTCCGGGCCGAGGCCGGCGGGCGGCCGGTCCACGTGATCGAGGGGCACGGCCGCCCGGTTGGGGGCGTCAGCCGCCGGCGGCATCCGTGATCGTCTGGGCGACGTCCTCGGGGGAGGCCTGCCCGGCGTAGAGCTGCTCGACGGCGTCGTTGACCACCTCGCCGAGCTCGGGCGAGTAGGCCTGGTCGAGGTAGAGCTGCATGAACGTCGCCTCGCCCCGGGCCGCCAGGACCTCCTGGAGCGCCGGGTCGGTGACCGATTCCTCCGAGCCGATGACGACCGGCAGGATCCCGCTGTTCGACTTGCCCCAGCGGTCGGCCACGTCGCGGCTGGAGATGTACTCGAGGAACTCGACTGCCTCGGGCGGGGCGTCGCGCCCCACGGCGAAGCCGTTGCTGCCGCCGAAGCCGTCGGTCGGGGCACCCTCGCCTCCGTCGACTTCGGGGAACGGGAACCAGCCGAGCTTGTCGCCCAGCCCCTCGCCGTCGGGCGAGTTGGCCTGCTGGGTGCCTGGCGCCCACTGGCCCATGAGGTGGAAGGCGGCGTCCTCGGTGGCGATGGTGGCGGCCTGGCCACCGGCGCCGTCCCACACGGCCGCCATGTGCCCGGCCTGGAACGGCTTCAGCGCGATGAGGTCGGCCAGGTGCTCGCCGGCCTGGATGAACGGCTCGGTGTCGAACGACCCGGTCTCGCCCGCTTCGAGCAAGGCCTCCGGCCCGCCGAGGCGCAGCGCCAGGTACGCCCACCAGAACATGCCGGGCCACTTGTCGCCCTCCCCGAGCGCGATGGGCGTGATGCCGGCGTCCTTGAGCGTCTGGACGTCCTCGAGCAGCTCGTCCCAGGTGGCCGGCGGCTCGTCGATGCCGGCCTGGGCGAAGAGGTCCTTGTTGTACCAGAACCCCACCATCCCGAGATCGAACGGGATGCCGTACTGGCGGTCCTCGACCTGGTAGGTCTTCACCGCGGCCTCGTTGAGAGTGTCGACCCAGGGGTCGACGTCGTCGGTGATGTCCTGGACGAGGTCGGCGTCGACCTGCGCGGTCAGCTCGCCGCCGCCCCAGGACTGGAACAGGTCGGGCGGTTCCCCGGCCTGCAGGCGGGGCTCGATCGCGGTCTTGAACGCCTCGTTCTCGTAGACGGTGATCTTGATGGTGACGTTCGGGTGCTCGTCCTCGAACTCGGCGGCGATGTCCTCCCATAGGGAGAGGCCCGGGTCGTTGTTCTGGATGTGCCACCACTCGATGGTGACCGGGTCGCCCGACCCGGAGGCGCCGGCGTCCTTGGCGCTGTCGTCGTCATCGTCGCCACCGCAGGAGGCGGCGAAGAGCGCCACTCCGCCGACCAGCAGTGCCGCACGGGCAGTCCTCCGGTGCATGTCCGGTCCCCCTTTGCACGAGCTGTCTCTCTCGTACGGGGGCGAGCGTCGCGCACCTCTCCAGGCTTGTCAATCGTTATCGATAACGTTATCGACACCGTTCTCTGGCCCTGGATATGCTCGCCCGGTGCCACGAGTCACGATCGGGGATGTGGCGGCCGAGGCCGGGGTCTCGATCGCCACCGTGTCCAAGGTGATCAACGGCCGCTACGGCGTCGCCGCCGCCACGCTGGCGAAGGTGCAAGCCGTCATCGACGAGCTCGGCTACGAGTCGAGCCTCGTCGCCCGCAGCCTGCGCAGCCACCGCACCAACGTGATCGGCATCCTCGTCGCCGACATCGAGCCGTTCAGCGCCGAGCTGCTCAAAGGCGCCGGCGCCGCCATACGGGCGCGGGGCTACGAGCTGATCGTGTACTCCGGCAGCGGCCACGGCAAGGACCACTCGGGCTGGGAGCGCCGCTACATCTCCCGGCTCGGCGGCACCCTCACCGACGGGATCATCCTCGTGACCCCCACGGTCGTCGACGTCGACGACAGCACGCCGCTGGTGGCCATCGACCCGCACACCGGCCCGTCCAGCTTGCCCAGCATCCACGGCGACAACCTCGCCGGCGCCATCACCGCCACCGAACACCTCCTCGAGCTCGGGCACCGCCGCATCGGGTTCCTCGCCGGCCGCGCCGACCTCGAGTCGGCCCGCCAGCGAGAGCAGGGCTACCGCGACGCGCTGGCCGCTGCCGGCGTCGCCGTGGACGACGACCTCATCCGGCTGGGCGACTACGAGCTCGAGACATCGGAGGAGCCGGCCCGTCAGCTCCTCACCCTCGACGACCGGCCGACGGCCATCTTCGCCGCCAACGACCTGTCGGCCATGCAGACCCTGCACGTCGCCCACTCGCTGGGACTGGACATCCCCGGCGACGTCTCGGTGGTCGGGTTCGACAACATCCCCGAGTCCGCCCTCGTCGAGCCCCCGCTCACGACCATCGACCAGTCGATCCAGGAGATGGGCCGTCAGGCCGTCGAGCTGCTGATCGACCTCATCGAAGGCAACACCGAAGGCCCGCAGCGGATCACGCTGCCGACCCGCCTCGTCGTCCGCCAGTCGACCGGCAGGGCGCCCGGTTGACCGTCCCCGACCGGACAGTGGCCGTCTACCGCGACCCGACGCGCCCGACCGCCGAGCGGATCGCCGACCTGCTGGCGCAGATGACGCTCGAGGAGAAGGTCGCGCAGCTCGGCAGCGCGTGGGTCTTCCAGCTCGCTGACGGGCCCGAGCTCGACCCGGTGCGCGGCGACGAGCTGCTCCGCCACGGGCTGGGGCAGGTCACCCGGATCTCTGGCGCCAGCAGCCTCGACGCCGCCCAGGCCGCCGGGCTGGCCAACGCCATCCAGCGCCGCCTGGTCGACGGCACCCGGCTCGGCATCCCCGCGGTCGTCCACGAGGAGATCTGCTCCGGGATGATGTCCCGGGGGTCGACGATCTTCCCGCAGGCCATCGGCGTCGCCGCCAGCTGGGACCCGAGCCTCGCCGGCACCCTCGCCGATGCCGTGCGGGAGCAGATGCGGGCCATGGGCGCCCACCAAGGCCTCTCCCCGGTGCTCGACATCTGCCGCGACCCGCGCTGGGGCCGGACCGAGGAGACCTTCGGAGAGGACCCGTACCTCGTCGCCCGCATGGGCATGGCCTTCGTGCAGGGGCTGCAGGGTGACGACCCCGCCACCGGTGTGCTGGCGACCGCGAAGCACTTCGTCGGCTACGGCGCCTCCGAGGGCGGGCTCAACTGGGCACCGCCCCACATCGGGCCCCGTGAGCTGCGAGAGGTGCACCTACGCCCGTTCGAGGCGGTGGTGCGGGCCGCCGGCGTCCGGGCGGTGATGCACGCCTACAACGAGATCGACGGCATCCCGCTGCTGGCCGACCGCGGGCTGCTGACCGGCGTCCTGCGCGAGGAATGGGGCTTCGCGGGATGCGTGGTGGCCGACTACTTCGCGGTCCGCCAGCTGAACGACTACCACCACCTCGCCGCCGACGCCGAGGAGGCCGCCGCGCTGGCGCTCGACGCAGGGCTCGACGTCGAGCTGCCCGGCACGGACTGCTTCGGGGAGCCGCTCTTGCGCGCCGTTCGCCGAGGACGGGTGCCCGAGACGAGGATCGACGCCGCGGTGGCCCGGGTGCTCCGCGACAAGTTCGATCTCGGGCTGTTCGAGCACCCGTACGTGGACGCCGAGCGGGCCGCTGCCGCCGTCGACACCCCGGCCCACCGCCGGCTGGCGCGCACCCTCGCCCGCAAGTCGCTGGTCCTGCTGCGCAACGACGGGATCCTGCCGCTCGCCGCCGGCCGGGTGCGCGTGGCGGTGATCGGCCCGAACGCCGACAGCGCTCGCCACCTGTTCGGTGACTACACCTACCCCGCCCACGTCGAGTCGCTGGCGGAGATCCTGCGGAGCGGGCGCAACGTCTTCTCGATGCCGCTCGACGAGCGCCACGAGCTCGGCGATCCCGACACCGACGCCGTCACCGTCCTGGCCGCCCTGCAGGCCCGCTTCGGCCCCAGCGTCCACCACGCGCCCGGCTGCGGCGTCAACGACGACGACCGCGGCGGGATCGCCGACGCGGTCGAGCTCGCCGCCGACGCCGACGTCGCGGTGCTTGTGATGGGCGACAAGGCGGGCCTCACCGACGACTGCACCAGCGGGGAGAGCCGCGATGTCTCGTCGCTCGATCTTCCCGGCGTGCAGGAGGAGCTGGCACGCGCCGTGATCGCCACCGGCACCCCGGTCGTGCTCGTGCTCGTGGCCGGCCGGCCGACCGGCAGCGCCTGGCTGCACGAGAGGTGCGCGGCGGTCCTGATGGCGTGGCTGCCCGGGCAGGAGGGTGGCCACGCCATCGCGGAGGTGCTCTCCGGCGACGCCGCACCTGGCGGCAAGCTGCCGATCTCCTACCCACGTTCGGTCGGCCAGCTGCCGGTGTACTACGGCCACAAGGCCTCGGGAGGGCGGTCGCACTGGAAGGGCGACTACGTCGACTCCCCGGCGGCGCCGCTGCACCCGTTCGGCCACGGGCTCAGCTTCACGACGTTCGCACTCTCCGGCGCCTCGGTGGGGCCGGCTGAGGTGGCGTGGAACGGCGCGGTCACGACCACGGTCACAGTCGCCAACACGGGGGACCGCGCCGGCGACGAGGTCGTCCAGCTCTACGTGCGCGACCCGGTGGCCAGCGTCACCCGCCCGGTGCTCGAGCTCGCCTCCTTCGCGCGCGTGGAGCTCGCCGCCGGTGAGGCGCGCACGGTCACCTTCGTCACGCCGGTCGGTCAGCTCGGCTTCTACGACCGCCAGCTCGCGTACGTCGTGGAGCCGGGGCGGCTCGACCTGTTCGTCGGCACGTCGTCGGCCGACCTCGTCGAGGCCGGCCACGTCACCGTGGTCGCCGACCCCACCGGCCGGCCGCCCGGCAAGGCCTACGACGGCTCTGTCACCATCGTCTGAAAGGGGGACCACATGCCCGAGTTCTTCACCGAGGTCACCGAGCGGATCCCGTACGCGGGCCCCGACAGCGACGAGCCGCTCGCCTTCCACTGGTACGACGCCGACCGGGTCGTCGCCGGCCGGCGCATGGAGGACCACCTCCGCTTCGCCGTCTGCTACTGGCACTCCTTCACCTGGGACGGCTTCGACATCTTCGGCTCCGGCACCCTCGACCGCCCCTGGCACCCGACGTTCGCCCCCACCGCCGACCCGATGGACGCGGCGCGCCAGAAGCTGGCGGCGGCCTTCGAGTTCCTCGGCAAGCTCGGCGTGCCCTTCTGGTGCTTCCACGACCGCGACATCGCACCCGAGGGCAGCTCGTTCAAGGAGTCGGCGGCGCGGTTCGACGAGATGGTCGACC
>Ga0209382_10000469_pt1 | contig 66401 bp, 61 predicted proteins | sample SoiMetdeltSBSDD5_FD_187599 | JGI IMG/M metagenome (GOLD analysis project Ga0209382, IMG submission 187599) | Bulk soil microbial communities from a Populus tree surrounding site in Tennessee, USA - Soil MetaG P. deltoides SBSDD5 (SPAdes) (version 2) | ecosystem: Environmental > Terrestrial >...
CGCCGATCATGTTGCGCTCGTGCGTGAGCAGGTACTTGGCGATCGTCCAGCCCTTGTTGAGCTCGCCGACCAGGTTCTCCTTCGGCACCTGCACGTTGTCGAAGAACGTCTGCGTGAACGGCGAGTAGCCGGAGATCAGGCGGATCGGCCGCGTCGAGATGCCGGGCGACTGCATGTCGAACAGCAGGAAGCTGATGCCCTCCTGCTTCTTCGCGGTGAAGTCGGTGCGGACCAGGCAGAAGATCCAGTCGGCCTTGTCGCCGTAGCTGGTCCAGATCTTCGAGCCGTTCACGACGTAGTGCGCACCCTTATCCTCGGCGCGCGTCTTGAGGGACGCGAGGTCCGAGCCGGCGCCGGGCTCGGAATAGCCCTGGCACCAGCGGATCTCGCCGCGCACGATTTTCGGCAGATGCTCGCGCTTCTGCACCTCGTTGCCGTACTTCAGCAACGCCGGGCCGAGCATCGAGATGCCGAATGAGGTGAGCGGTATGCGGCACGTGAGCCGCGCCATCTCTTCGCGCAGCACGCGCGCCTCTTCCTTGCTCAATCCGCCGCCGCCGTATTCCTTCGGCCATTCCGGTACGGTCCAGCCGCGCTCCGCCATGCGCTCCAGCCACACACGCTGCGCGTCGTTTTTGAACTTCCAGCGGCGCCCGCCCCAGCACACGTCGCCTTCTTCGCTGATCGGCTGGCGCATCTCGGCAGGACAGTTGGCTTCGAGCCAGGCGCGCGTCTCGCGGCGAAAGGCCTCGATCTGGTCGACGGATTTCAATTGAGCGGACATGGTGCTGCCTCTGACTATTTGCGCGCCGCGAGCCTCAGGCCGGTCGCGGCGAATTGTTTCGCGATGCCGCCGTACGTGAGCGCGCGCGGATCGGCTGCGTTGCCCTGCAATCCGCGCGCGTACACGCCCTGCGTGATCGCCGCCATGCGGAAACAGGAGAACGCGAGGAAGAAGGGCCAGTTGTCGATGCGCGCGCGGCCGGCGTGACGGCAATACGTCGCGATGAATTCGTTCTCGTCGGGAATGCCGAGCTCGCGCAGGTCCACGTCGGCGAGGCCGCCGCGGCCTTCGCCTGCGGGCAGGTGGTAGTACATGCAGGCGTACGCGAGATCGCTGAGCGGATGGCCGAGCGTCCCCAGCTCCCAGTCGAGCACGGCGATGATGCGCGGCTCGCTCGGATGAATGATCGTGTTGCCGATGCGATAGTCGCCGTGAACGATCGCGGTCTCATCCGCTGCCGGCAGGTTCGCCGCGAGCCACGCGATGAGCTGCTCCATGTCGGCGTTCTCTTCGGTCTTCGACGCCATGTACTGCTTGCTCCAGCGATCGAGCTGGCGCGCGATGTAGCCTTCCGGCTTGCCGAAATCGCCCAGGCCCACCGCGCGAAAATCCACGGCGTGCAGTGCCGCACCGATGCGGGCGTAGTCGTTGTAGACGCTGGCGCGCTCGGCCGGCGTGAGCTGCGGCAGCGTGACGCCGGTGATGACGCGCCCTTCGACGTGATCCATCACATAGAAGGAAGTGCCGATGATCGCCGGGTCCTCGCACAACAGCCGCGCGGCCGGCACCGGAACGTCCGTGCCCGGCAGCGCACGCAGGATGCGGTATTCACGCTCGACGAGATGCGCCGACGGCAGCAGCTTGCCCGGCGGCTTCTTCCGCAGGACGAACTTCTTCTTCGGCGTCTGGATCAGGAACGTCGGGTTGGACTGGCCGCCCTGGAACTGGCGCAGCTCCGCCGGGCCGGAGAAGTCGTCGAGCTGCGCTTGCAGATAGCGCCACAGCGCCTGCTCGTCGAAGCGATGCTGCGGCAGCACGTCGACGATCGCGACGTCCGAGCGTTGCGCCTGGGCTGCTGACATTGCCGGCCGGTCCCCTTCGATCCCCCGAGATACCGGGGATTCTAATGCGTCGATTCTAATGCGTGGGGCGCCCGTCAGTCGTTAGTTATCGTCAGCTTGCCGAAGGCGATGCCGAGGTCCCAGCCGCGGCCGGTGCCGCTGAGCGCGAGCGATACTTCGCCCTTGGTCATAACCTGTGCCTTCGCCGATTTGACTGCGCCCGCGTGCGCTTCGGCCGCCGCGTATCCGCCGAGCAACTCGCTCATGTTGTTGACGGCGGAGAATTTGCCGTGGCCATCCTCGATCGTCGATTTGCCTACGGTCAGGCCGCCGCCCTTGGCGCTCAGCTTGACGTTCATCGTCTGACCGTTGTTGCACTTGATGACACCGGTGCCGCTCGCCGTCTTGTAGAACGCCGACCAGCCCTTCATCGTGAACGTGAGCTCGCAATCGACATTGGCAGTCGCGGCGAGCGACGCGCCGGTACCGAGCACGGACAGCGCTACGACCGTCAGGAAACGGGCAAGAAACTTCTGCATGGTGATCTCCGTCAGGCGCGGTCGCCGGAAAACTGAAAATTGCCGAACTGCGTGCGGCACGTGCCACCGATCTTGTCGCCGCTGACGGCGCCCTCGAAGGTGACCTCGACCTGTCCCATCGGCGTGCTCACGCGTGCGTTACAACCGACATTGTCGCCGGACACCTGCACATTGCTCAGCTCCGAAGAACCGTTCGGCGCGTTCATGGTGCCCTTCCAGGCGGCGCCCGCCTGCTGCAGGTCCCAGGTGAATTTCTGCGTGCCGATCGGGGTATCCATCGAAATCTGCCACTTGCCTGCTACGCTCATGTCCAACTCCCTCACGTGAGGTCGGCAAGGATACCGTAGCCATGAATCACAGTGGCTTTTCGCTTGAGCATTTCTTCCGCGCCTGCCGCGACCGCGGCGAGCCGCTCGTGCTCGCGACCATCGCCCGCACGCTCGGCTCGACGTACCGCAAAGCGGGCGCGCAGATGTTGATCGCCGGCGACGGCCGCGCTGCGGGGCTGCTGAGCGGCGGTTGCCTGGAAGCGGACCTCATGGAGCGCGCACGCGCGGTGCTGGCGGGATCCCCGATCGTTGCCGACTACGACACCCGCAGCTCCGACGATCTGATCTGGGGCATCGGTCTCGGCTGCGAAGGCGCGATGACGATCCTGCTGACGCGGCTCGACCGCGCCAACGACTATCAGCCGTACGCGTTCGTCGAGGAGTGTCGTCGGCGCGGCGTCGCCGGCAATTTCGCGCTCGTCACGCAATCGACGAACGCCGCATTTCCGCTCGGCGCCGCGTTTCGCTCGGGGTCCGAGGCGGTGTTGCCGGCGGGTGTCGCCGAAGTGTTGCACGCGACGACGAGCCTGCGCGCCGCAACGAGCGTGGAGACTGCCGGCGCGACGTTCCTGGTCGCACCGGTCGAGTTGCCGCCGCGGCTACTCGTGCTCGGCGCGGGTCCGGACACTATGCCGCTGGTGGAAATTGCGGGGCTCATGAACTGGCACGTCACGGTGCTCGACCATCGCCCTGCGTACGCCGTCGCCGAGCGCTTTCCGCGTGCACAGCGCGTCGCGTTGAGTCCTGCGGGCGAGCTGGCTCGCGAGTTGCGTGCTGCGCACTACGACGCCGCGATCGTAATGAGTCATCACTTGTTGTCGGATCAGGCCTATCTCGCCGCGCTCGCCGAGCATGAAGCGGTTCCCTACATCGGACTGCTCGGCCCGGCGCCGCGGCGCGCGCGACTGATGCAGGAGCTGGGCGGGAAATCCCGCGGGCTCGAGGGCCGACTGCACGGGCCGATCGGGCTCGACATCGGCGCGAAGACACCGGAGACGATCGCGTTGGCGATCGTCAGCGAGATCCAGGCGGTGCTGGCCGGCCGGCCGGGCGGCTCGTTCGGCAAGTGAAACTCGACCCCGCCAGCGCTGCCGCTGCTGCGGCGCTCGAAGACGACCCGTTCTACCGGTCGATCACGGACGAGTTTGCCGGAGATCCCGCCAAGCGCAGCGCGATACTGGAGCGGTACTTCGCGTACTCCATTCAGGAAGGATGCGACCTCGGCCGCACGGTGCATTTGCCCGACCCCTCTCAGGGCGTGGCCGTGTGGTTGCTTCCTCAGTCCGCTGAGACACGTGCGCGGTCGGCCCGAGAGAAGCGCTCGTTCCTCGACAACACTCTTGGAGCCCGAGGCGCCGCGAATTACTACCGCATCGTCGAGTACATGCACGACAAAGCCGAGGCGATCGTTGGCGACGACGCATGGTACCTGTCGATCATTGCGGTCGATCCCGCGTTACAAGGTCGCGGCTGCGGACAGCAGCTCCTCGCGCCCACGCTCGCGGAAGCAGATGCGCGCAGCGTCGTCACCTATCTGGAAACATTCAGCCCGCGGAACCCGCGCTTCTACGAGCGCCTGGGGTTCACGACCCGCGCACGATTCGACGAGCCGACCACGCGGGCTCAGTACGCCGTGATGATTCGCAACCCTCAGGCTCTACACGCGAACGGGTAGCGAGCGAACCCTCTTCCCGGTCAGCGCGAACACCGCATTGGCAATCGCCGGCGCGACGGGCGGCACGCCCGGCTCGCCGAGACCGCCGAGCGCGGCGCCGGAGCGGATGAACTCGACGCTGATGCTCGGTGCGTCGGCGAGCTTCGGCATCGGCAGATCGTGGAAGTTGCTCTGTGCGACGCGGCCGCCGTCGATCGTGACTTCGTTGAACATCGCGGCCGAAAGGCCGAAGACGATGCCACCCTCCACCTGCGCGGTGGCCGTGTCCGGATTGATCACGTCGCCGCAATCGACGGCTGCGCACACGCGATGGACTTTCACGCGCCCGTCCACGATTTCGACTTCCGCAACCTCGGCCACGATCGAGCCAAAGCTCTCGACCAGCGCAATGCCGCGGCCGCGTCCTGCAGCGGGCGGCGTACTCCAGCCCGCCATCTCGGCTGCTTTGTCGAGCACAGCGAGATGTCGTGGCGCGTGCGCCAGCAGATCGCGCCGATATTGCAGCGGATCCTTGCCGGCCGCATGCGCGAGCTCGTCGACGAACGATTCGGTGAAGAAGCCGTGCTGAGTATGCGCAACCGAGCGCCATGCGCCGATGCGCACATGCGTCGGCGCCTCCACGGCGCGGATGTCCTGGTGCTCGATCGCGTACGGCAGCAGCGCCGCCGCGTCCTTGATGTTGAACTTGGAAACCCACGCGGCGGGCTGACCGCCGTCCGCAAGCGCCGCCTTGAAGCGACCGACGACTGCAGGCCGATAGAAGTCGTGCTGGATATCTTCTTCACGGCTCCAGATCAGCTTCACCGGCGCGGGCGAAGTTTCCTTGGCGATGCGCACTGCCTGGTCGATATAGTCCATCACGCCAGGCAGCCGCCGGCCGAAGCCGCCGCCGAGCTGCTGATTGTGGATCGTCACCTGCTCCGGCTTCAGTCCGGACGCTTCCGACGCCGTCTTGCGCGCGGACAGCGGATCCTGCGTGCCAGTCCACACTTCGCACTTGCCGTCGGCGATGCGCGCGGTGGCGTTCATCGGCTCCATGGTCGCGTGCGCGAGGAACGGGACGCGATATTCCGCTTCGACGACTTTCGCGGCACCTTGCAGAGCGCCGGCACCCTTGCCTGCGCTGTGCAATTTGTCGCTCTTTTCTCCGTCGAGCGCGGCGCCGATCGCGGCGTAGATCGTGTCACTCGTCTCGGCACCTTTGCCCGTGTCCTCGAACTTCGGCGCGAGAGCGCGCACACCTTTCAGTGCACGCCAATACCCATCGGCAACGACTGCGACGGCGTTGTCGAGCTTCACGACCTTCTTCACGCCCGGCAGTGCTTCGGCGGGCGCGGTGTCGACGGACACGAGCTTGGCGCCGAATACCGGCGATGCGGCGATGGTCGCGTACAGCATCTCTGGCAGCGCGACATCGACGCCATAAGTCGCCGAGCCGTTGACCTTCGACGGAATGTCGATGCGCGGCGTCGGCTTGCCGACGATCGTGTAATCGTCGCGCGACTTGAGCTGCGGATGCACCGGCGGCTTGAGCAGCGCCGCCTGCGGCGCGAGCTCGCCGTACGTGGCCGTGCGACCCGAGCCGGCGTGTGTGACCTTGGACAGCTTCGCGGTGCATTCGGCGACGGGCACGTTCCACTGCTTCGCTGCTGCTTCGACCAGCATGGCCTTCGCCCCAGCGCCGGCGAGCCGCATGCCCAGGTGACCGGTGCCGCGCACAGCACTGCTGCCGCCTGTCACCTGGAGATCCATCATCTGCGTGAGCTTGAACGTCCAGAAATCGATGCCGCGCTCCATGTACTTCGGTACGGCAGCGACGACGGGCACGAACGTGCGCACGAGATAGCCGTTGGCGTAATCGTCGGTGCCCGGCGCTTCCTCGATCCGCACCAGATTCCAATCGGCATCCAGTTCCTCGGCGCACATCATCGCGAGCGCGGTGTGGACGCCGGTGCCCATTTCGCAATGGGGGATGATCACGGACACGGTGTTGTCGGCGCCGATCTTGACCCAGGTCGTGAGCTGCGGCGTGCCTTCGCGATTGTCGGGCGTGACACGCAGGCGATTCGGTGCGAACGCGATGCCGGCGACGCCGAGGGCGAGACCGCCGCCGACCAGGCCGCCGGTCGCGATGACGGTGCGGCGAGTCCACTTGTTCATGGCGCACCTCCTTCGGTCGGACCCTGTGCGACGGCATGGATCGCGCGGCGCACGCGCTCGTAGGTTCCGCAGCGGCAGATGTTGGTGACTTCGGCGTCGATCTCCGCATCGCTCGGCTTCGGATTGCGGGCGAGCAGCGCCGCGGCCGCCATGATCATTCCCGACTGGCAGTATCCGCATTGCGGGACCTGGTGAGCCACCCACGCAGCCTGCAGCTTGTGCGGCTGTTCCTTGGGCGCGAGCCCTTCGATGGTGGTGATTTTCTGGCCCTGCATCGCGGCGGCAGGCACGGAGCACGAGCGGACCGCACTGCCGTTCACGTGGACGGTGCAGGCACCGCATTGAGCGACGCCGCAGCCGAACTTCGTTCCCGTCAGGCCGAGCGATTCCCGCAGCGCCCAGAGCAGGGGTGTGTCTTCGTCCACATCGGCGGTGCGCGACTCGCCGTTTACGTCGAGCGTGATTTGCATGGTGGAGATCCCCTGCCTCGTTCTGGTCGTGGGCGCATTCTGCGCCGATTCAGCCGCGGCGCAAATCGCGCAGGATGCGGCGGGCGTGCTTGTCGGGGCGGCCCTCGGGCGCGGGCGGGGCCAGGCGTGCGCGTTCGCGCCGTTGCTCGCGCGCAGCGATGCTGGCATCAGTCTCGACGTAATGACTTCGTGCCTCGGGCGCCGGACCGCGGCGCACCGGCAGGCCGAGGATGACGACCTCGAATCGCAGTTCGTCGCGAGTGATCTCGATGCGATCGTCGACATGCACGGCGCGCGACGGTTTGACGCGCTCGCCGTTGACGTGCACGAGACCGCCGGCGACGGCGGTAGTCGCCTGCGATCGGCTCTTGTAGAACCGCGTGCACCACAACCATTTATCGATGCGCAGTCCCGCGGTTTCCGCCTCGTGCTGTTCCATGGCACGAGTCTACGCCTGTATCATTCCCGCGCTCGGTTCAACGCTGCATTTCAAGGGGTTGGCGTGGCGGGGAGCGACTGCGTCGATCTTCTCATTGTGGGCGGCGGCATCAACGGGGCCGGCATCGCGCGGGATGCCGCGGGACGCGGGCTGCGGGTCGCGCTGGTCGAGCAGTCGGATCTGGCCGCCGCCACTTCCTCCGCGAGCACCAAGCTCATCCACGGCGGACTGCGCTACCTGGAATTCTTCGAGTTCCGCCTGGTGCGCGAATCGCTGATCGAACGCGAGCGCCTGCTGCGCATCGCCCCGCACCTGGTCCGGCCGATGCAGTTCATCCTGCCGCACGTGCCGGGGCTGCGGCCGCGCTGGCAGATTCGCTTCGGCCTGTTCTTCTACGACTACTTCAGCGGCCGGCGCACCCTGGCGCCGTCGCGCAGCGTGCGGGTCGGCGCCGGCGCCTACGGCGCGCTGCGTCCCGGACTCGATCACGCATTCTCGTATTCCGATTGCTGGGTCGACGACAGCCGCCTCGTCGTTCTGAATGCGATGGATGCATCCCAGCGCGGCGCCGCGATCCATACGCGCACGCGCTTCGTCTCCGCGTCGCCAGACAACGGCGTGTGGCGTGCACGCTGCGTGCGACAAGGCGGCAGCGAGTCGCTCGAGATCCGGGCACGCGCGATCGTCAATGCTGCGGGTCCGTGGGTCGAGCAAGTGCTCAAGTCGTTTCCGGGCGTGCAGGTGGCCGGCGGCGTACGGCTCGTGAAGGGCAGCCACATCGTCGTGCCGCGGCTGTTCCCGGGCAAGCACGCGTTCATGCTGCAGAACCCCGACGGCCGCATCGTGTTCGCGATTCCCTACGAACAGAAGTGGACGCTGGTCGGCACGACCGACGTGCCGTACTCGGGCGACGCCGCGCACGTGCGCATCAGCGAGGACGAGATCCGCTACCTGTGCGACACGATCAACCGCTATTTCCAGCGATCGATCTCGGCAAGCGATGTGCGCTGGACCTATGCGGGCGTGCGCCCGCTGTTCGACGACGAATCGCAGAGCGCGTCGCGCGTCACGCGCGATTATCGGATCGAGCTTGCGCAGTCGGCGGAGCATCCACCGCTCCTGTCGATTTTCGGCGGCAAGCTCACGACGTATCGGCGCCTGTCCGAAACCGTGCTGGAGAGGCTGCAGCCCTCGCTCGGCAGCAGCCCGCGTTTGTGGACGCACCGCGCGCCGCTGCCGGGCGGCGACTTGCCGGCGCGAAATTTCCGGCGCTTCGTCATCGACGTGCGCCGGCGCTGGCGCTTCCTGCCCATCACGGTGGCGCGACGCCTCGCGCGCGCCTATGGGACACGCGTCGAGCAGATCATCGGCAGCGCCCAGTCGTTCGCCGATCTCGGCGAGCACTACGGCGCCGGGCTCACCGCCGCGGAAGTCGACTATCTCGTGCGCAATGAATGGGCGATGACCGACGAAGACATCCTGTGGCGGCGGAGCAAGCTCGGCCTGCACATGTCGGAGGCCGAGCGGCAGCGGTTCGCAGCGGCGCTGGGCACGGGGTCGAGCGCTTGCGCCTGAGCGGCATCAGCTATCGCGCGGGCTCCGAGCTGTGGCTGCGGGACGTCGATGTTGCGCTCGCCCCGGGCGGCATCAACGTGCTGCTGGGTGCGACGCTCGCCGGCAAGACGACTCTGCTGCGAATCATGGCCGGGCTGGATCGGCCGACCGCCGGGCGCATCCTCGACGGCGATCGCGATCTCACCGGCGTGCCGGTGCGACAGCGCAACGTCGCGATGGTCTATCAGCAGTTCATCAACTATCCGTCGCTGCCGGTCTACGAAAACATTGCCTCGCCGTTGCGCGTCGCGCGCAAGAGCGAAGCCGAGATCAGGACGCGCGTGACACAGATCGCGGAGACGCTGCGGCTCGGGCCATTCCTGTCGCGCTATCCAGCCGAGTTGTCGGGCGGTCAGCAGCAGCGAACGGCGCTGGCTCGCGCGCTGGCGAAAGATGCCGGGCTGCTGCTGCTCGATGAGCCGCTCATCAATCTGGACTACAAGCTTCGCGAAGAGCTGCGCGCCGAGCTCACTCAATTGTTTGCGGGTGGACGAACGACGGTCGTGTATGCGACGACCGAGCCGCTCGAGGCTCTGCAGCTCGGTGGTCACACGACTCTGCTCGCCGAAGGTCGCGTGCTGCAGTCAGGTCCGACGCTGGAGGTGTTCCGCCGACCCGCGACGCTCGAAGCGGCGCGCGCGTTCAGCGATCCGCCGCTGAATGTAATTCCCGCTCGCGTGCTCGACAGCGTGCAACTGCCGACGACGCAGACGCCCGCAAGCGAGATCGTGCTGGGCATTCGCGCCCACGAATTCTCGCTCGCCGCAGCGCCCGGGCACGCCGCACTCAGCGGCCGCGTCGAGCTCGCGGAAATCAGCGGCTCGGAAACCTTCATCCATCTCGCGCGCGACGACGTACGCCTGGTCGCGCAGATCCCGGGCGTGCACGATCTGCCGCTCAGCGAGCCCTGCACTCTTTATGTCCGGCCGACGAGCCTGTACGGCTTCGATCGCAGCGGCCGCCTGCTGTTCGCGCCGGAGAGCTGAGCGTGGCGCGAATCGACCTGGAGGACGTCGGTCATCGCTACGCGGGCGCCGGCGATTCGTGGGCGCTGCGGCCCATGACGATGACCTGGAAGGACGGTGGCGCCTATGCGCTGCTCGGACCTTCCGGCTGCGGCAAGACCACGCTGCTCAACATCATCTCCGGCTTGATCACGCCGACGCGCGGCAAGGTGTCGTTCGACGGTCGCGACGTCACGGCGCTGCCGCCGGAAGCGCGCAACATTGCGCAGGTGTTCCAGTTCCCCGTCGTCTACGACACGATGACGGTGTTCGACAATCTCGCCTTCCCGTTGCGCAATCGTGGCTGGGACAAGCCGCGGCTGCAGAAGCGCGTGGAGGAAGTTGCGGACATCCTCGAGCTGCAAGCGGATCTCGGGCGGCGTGCGCGCGCATTGTCCGCCGACCAGAAGCAGAAGATCTCGCTCGGCCGCGGCCTGGTGCGCCCGGATGTCGCCGCGGTCCTGTTCGACGAGCCGCTGACCGTCATCGACCCGCACCTTAAGTGGCTGCTCCGTCGCAAACTCAAGCAGATTCATCAGCAGCTCAAGCTCTCGCTGATCTATGTCACGCACGATCAGACCGAAGCGCTGACCTTCGCCGACCAGGTCGTAGTGATGAGTCAGGGCGAGATCGTGCAGATCGGCACGCCGGAGGAGCTGTTCGAGACGCCGGCGCATCGCTTCGTCGGCCACTTCATCGGCTCGCCGGGCATGAACTTTCTCGCCTGCGAGTGGCACGCCGGTGCAGCGACGATCGCCGGCGTGCGAGTGGCGACCAGCAGCACGCAGACGCCGCCTGCAGGCGCAGCGCTGTCGATCGGCGTGCGACCCGAACATCTGGAGCTCGCGCCCGCGCCGGGTCCGAATACCGTTCCCGCACGCATCGCCGCGATTCGGGATCAGGGCATCCAGACGATGGTGCAGCTCGAGGTCGGTGCGTCGCTCGCCTGGGCGAAGCTGCGCAACTCGCCCGGTGCCCTGTCCTCGGGCACAGCGTTCGCTCGCTTGCCGCCGGCGCGCTGTGCGCTCTACGCGGACGAACGGAGAGTGCCGTGAGCTCGGCCAAGCCGGTCAATCAGCGAGCATGGTGGTTCGTGCTGCCGGTGCTGATCAGCGTGGCGTTCTCCGCGCTCGTGCCGCTGATGACGATCGTCAACTACTCGGTGCAGGACATCCTCGGCCCGGACCAGGCCGTGTTCGTCGGTATGGAATGGTACAAGGAGATCCTGCGCGACCCGGATCTGCACGGCGCGCTCTATCGCCAGCTCATATTCACTGCTGCAGTCCTCGCGATCGAAATCCCGTTGGGCATCGCGCTCGCGCTGGGAATTCCCGAGCGCGGCTGGCGCGCGTCGCTGACGCTCGTTCTGCTGGCGATGCCCTTGCTGATTCCGTGGAACGTCGTCGGCACGATCTGGCAGATCTTCGCGCGCGGCGACATCGGCCTGCTCGGCTACGTGCTCACGCAACTCGGCGTCGACTACAACTACAGCCAGCACCCGACGGATGCTTGGGTCACGGTGTTGGTGATGGATGTGTGGCACTGGACGCCGCTGGTCGCGCTGTTGTCGTACGCAGCGCTGCGCGCGATCCCCGAGCCGTTCTACCAGGCTGCGCGCATCGACGGCGCTTCGCGCTGGGCCGTGTTCCGTCACATCGAGCTACCGAAGATGCGTGGCGTGCTGACGATCGCGCTGCTGCTGCGGCTGATGGACAGCTTCATGATCTACACCGAGCCGTTCGTGCTGACCGGCGGCGGGCCCGGCACGGCGACGACGTTCCTTTCGCAATACCTCACGCAGAAGGCGGTCGGCCAGTTCGACCTCGGACCGGCCGCGGCGTTCTCGCTCGTGTACTTCCTGATCATCCTGCTGCTGTGCTTCGTGCTGTACAACTTCATGAAGGACCCGCGATGAGCGCCGCGAGGAAGCGCAACTGGCTGCTGCTCGCCATCTACCTGGTCTTCACGCTTGCACCGATCTACTGGATGGTGCACATGAGCCTGCGCAGCAACCTGGCGATCACCGGTACGTTCGCCTGGCTGCCGGAGTCGCTGTCGTTCGCGAACTACGCGACGATCTTCACCGACCCCGCGTGGTACGGCGGCTATGTGAACTCGATCATCTACGTCGTGCTCAACACGATCCTGTCGGTCGCAGTCGCGCTGCCGGCGGCGTATGCCTTCTCGCGCTACTCGTTCCTCGGCGACAAGCACCTGTTCTTCTGGCTGCTGACGAATCGCATGACGCCGCCCGCCGTGTTCCTGTTGCCGTTCTTTCAGCTCTACACCGCGATCGGGCTGATGGACACGCACCTGGCCGTCGCACTCGCGCACATGGTGTTCAACGTGCCGCTCGCGGTTTGGATCCTGGAAGGATTCATGTCGGCCGTGCCGCGCGAGATCGACGAGACGGCTTACATCGACGGCTACTCGTTCCCGCGCTTCTTCGTGAAGCTGTTCCTGCCGCTGATCAAGGCGGGTATCGGCGTCACCGCATTCTTCTGCTTCATGTTCTCGTGGGTCGAGCTGTTGCTCGCGCGCACGCTGACCTCAGTAGACGCCAAACCGATCGCTGCGACCATGACGCGCACCGTGTCGGCGGCGGGCATGGATTGGGGAACGCTCGCAGCGGCCGGTGTGCTGACGATCGTGCCGGGCGCGCTGGTCATCTATTTCGTGCGCCACTACATCGCCAAGGGCTTCGCGATGGGGAGAGTGTGATGTCGCTGCTGTCGTGGATGGCGTGGACGCCGCAGGTCGCGATCTTTTTCGCCTGCATCGGCCTGCTGCTGATCGGAATGACCGTGTGGGAATGGCGTGCGCCGACAGTCGCACGCAAGGGCCTGCTACCGCTCGTCACGACGCGCGGCGATCGATTGTTCATTGGCCTGCTCGCCGCGGCGTACGTGAATCTAGCGTGGGCCGGTCTCACTGACCTGCCGCAATGGTGGGGCGCGGGCTTGAGCGCGGTCGCCCTCGTTGCGATCATGCGCTACGCGTAGACTCCGGAAAGACTCTCGCCAAGACGCCAAGAACGCCAAGAAGAATTCTGATTCTCAGATTCTGATTTTCCGAACTTGGCGTTCTTGGCGTCTTGGCGAGAGCATTCTCTTATGCAGGTACCACGATGAAAACATTGTTGATTGCGCTGTTCGCAGCATGCGCCGCCGCCCCCGCGCTCGCCGACGAAGCCGCCGCGCGGCGCTGGATCGACCAGGAGTTTCAGCCGTCGACGCTCTCGAAGGAGCAGCAGCTCGCCGAAATGAAGTGGTTCATCAACGCCGCCGCGCAGCTCAAGGCGCAGGGCATCGCGGAGATCACGGTCGTGTCGGAAACGATCACCACGCACGAGTACGAGGCCAAGACGCTGGCGCGCGCGTTCGGCGAGATCACCGGCATCCGCGTCAAGCACGACCTGATCCAGGAAGGCGACGTGGTCGAGAAGCTGCAGACCTCGATGCAGTCCGGCCGCTCGATCTACGACGGCTGGATCACCGACTCCGACCTCATCGGCACGCACTATCGCTACGGCGCGGTGCTGCCGCTGTCGGACTTCATGGCCGGCGCCGGCAAGGCGTACACGAACCCGGGCCTCGACCTGAAGGATTTCATCGGCGCGAAGTTCGTCACCGCGCCGGACAACAAGCTCTATCAGTTGCCGGATCAGCAATTCGCGAACCTCTACTGGTTCCGCGCCGACTGGTTCGCGCGCAAGGATCTGCAGGACCAGTTCAGGAAGAAGTACGGCTACGACCTCGGCGTGCCGCTCAACTGGAGCGCATACGAGGACATCGCTGCGTTCTTCAGCAACGACGTCAAGCAGCTCGACGGCAAGCGCGTGTACGGCCACATGGACTACGGCAAGAAGGACCCGTCGCTCGGCTGGCGCTTCACCGACGCGTGGCTGTCGATGGCGGGCTCGGCCGATAAAGGAATTCCGAACGGCATGCCGGTCGACGAATGGGGCATCCGCGTCGCGGCCGACAAGTGCACGCCGGTCGGCGCATCGGTCGCGCGCGGCGGCGCTGCGAATTCGCCGGCCGCGGTGTTCGCGCTCACCAAGTACATCGACTGGATGAAGAAGTACGCGCCGCCGCAGTCGATGGGCATGACGTTCTCGGAATCGGGCCCGGTGCCGGCGCAGGGCGAGATCGCGCAGCAGATCTTCTGGTACACGGCGTTCACTGCGGACATGACCAAGCCGGGCCTGCCGGTCGTCAACGCGGACGGCACGCCGAAGTGGCGCATGGCGCCCTCGCCGCACGGCCCGTACTGGAAGGACGGCATGCAGAACGGCTACCAGGACGTCGGCTCGTGGGCGTTCCTGCGCGGCCACGATGCCAAGCGCATCTCGGCCGCGTGGCTGTACGCTCAGTTCGTCACGTCGAAGTCGGTATCGCTGAAGAAATCGATCACCGGGCTCACGTTCATCCGCGACAGCGACATCCGCCACGAGTACTTCACGAAGAATGCGGCGAAGTACGGCGGCCTGATCGAGTTCTACCGCAGCCCGGCCCGCATCGCGTGGACGCCGACCGGCACGAACGTGCCCGACTATCCGAAGCTGGCGCAGCTCTGGTGGCAGAACGTCGCCACCGCGGTGACCGGCGAGAAGACGCCGCAAGCAGCGATGGACAGTCTCGCCGACCAGATGGATCGCATCCTCGCGCGCCTGGAGCGCGCCGGCATGAAGAACTGCCCGCCGAAGCTCAACGAGAAGAAGGATGCTGCGGCGTGGCTGTCGCCGAACGCGGCGCCGTGGGCGAAGCTTGCGAACGAGAAGCCGAAGGGCGAGACGATCGCGTACGACAAGCTGCTGCAGGCGTGGAAGGAAGGCCGGGCCCGCTAGAGCGGCCAAAGAAAAAGGCCGGCGAGTTCACACCCGCCGGCCTCATTTTCACCCCAGGGACGATCGATCAGAAGCGGAACTGCACCTCCGCGCCGTAGGTGCGCGGATAGGTCAGGCCGACGTTTCTACGCGAGCCGACTTGCGTCGGCGACACGTACACGGGCGACGAACCGCTCGAGCGGATGTATGCCACTTCGTCGAACGCGTTCTTCACGAAGCCGATGATCGAGTAACGATTCTGGGCATCGTTCCACAACAGGCGGAAGTCCGTGATCTCGTTCGCGTCCGCGCGGGCGATCGGGTTCGAGAACACGTTGGACTGCAGGTCATCCGTGTAGGAGTACGTGCCGCCGATCGTGAAGCTGCCCGGCGCGAAGTTCCAGGTGTAGTTCGCACCGACCGTGTACTTCACTTCCGGCGCGTTCGGCAGCGAGTTGCCGACCAGCGTCTGCGCGCCGGACGCCGGGTCCACTACCTTCGCGCCAGGTGCCGCGCCAGTCGGATCCGTCGTGTCCTGGAAGCAGCAGCCGCGCGTGATCTCGGAATCGACGTACGACGCATTCAGGAACACCCGCAGCGGGTCGATCGGTGACCACACGGTCTCGACTTCGACGCCCTTCGACTCTGCGTCCAGATTCAGGAACTGCGTTGCGAAGATGATCTGTCCCGGTGCGCTGGGCAATTGCACCGTGAGCGGCGCCTGGAAATCCTTGTAGTCGTAGAAGAACACCGCGGTGTTCAACTGGAAGCGTCCGCCGACTTGCTGCTTCCAGCCGAGCTCGTACGAGTTCAGGTACTCCGGATCCGCGTAGATACCCGGTGCCATGTTGGCCGAGGCGATGAAGCCGCCGGCCTTGTAGCCGCGTGCATAGCGCAGATAGACGTTGGTTTCGCTGCTCGGTTGCCATTGCAGACCGACCGTACCGCTGACGCCGTCCCAGTCGCCCTCGAGATTGCGTCGCAGGCCGCCGTTCGGGCTCGGTACGCAACCGACGCAACCCGTTGCGGCTTGCGTGACATCGAGCGCAATGCCCTGCGTGATGCCCAGGATGGCGGCAGCAGTGCCTTGCACGACGGGCGCCAGCAGCGGGCCGGTCGTCGGACTGGTCAACGCGGCCAGGAGCGCAGCGTCAGGCGCTGTCGCAAGCCCCGCAAACGGCGCCAGCGCAGGGTTCGTCGCGAACTGGCCGCGCAGTGCCGCCTCGAAGTTCGCTTCGGCAGCGCCGATCGCGGTCGACGGCATGCGTCCGATGTAGAACGCCTCGTCGAAGCCCTTCTTCTTGTCTTCGGTGTAGCGCGCGCCGAGCGTGAACGTCCAGTTCTGCGCGAAGGCCCAGTCGATCTGACCGAACCCTGCGTAGGACTCGCCTTCGAGGTGGCCGTTGATCGCGCCGTTGGTGCCGAGCGGATTCGAATTCGCCGGCAAGCCAGTGGGTGCGAGGATCGCTGCGTCGCCGTGCGCCTTGGTGTGCTGCGGGTTGTCCCAGGTCGTGTCGTATTGATACAGACCGACGATCCACTGCAGTGCGCCCTCGCCGCTCGAGGACAGGTTGATCTCGTTCGACCACCAGCGCTGCGATTCTTCGTACCAGCCTTCGCGATCGACCGTGACGTTGGTCGCCGTGTAGCCGGGGCGATTGAACGAGAAGGCCGTCAGCGGTCCCGCGCCGTCGAAATCGACACGCATCGTCGGAGAGACGAAAACATCGACGTCTCTGTTAGCACGGCCGGCGGGGACGGCAATGTTCGTCAAGCCGGTCCGCGGCGTGTCGTCGCTGTCGGAACCCGTGTGGTACAGGTACTCCTGGTAGCCGCCGAAGTACTTCAGCGTCGCGCCGCCGAGATCCCACGTGAAGTCGAGGTGGATGCGGTTGTGATCTTCGAGCGTACCGACGACCGTGCGATTCGTGTTCGCGGTGTACGGATCGTCGATCCCCGGATTCGTGCCGGTGAAGCCGAACGCCGAGTTGTAGTAGAGGCCGCCGTTGTACACGGAGACCGTGTCCAGCGGCGAGACGCCCGACAGCAGCGTGTTGCCGACGCCGTACGTGTCGTTCCACTCGAACTTCGAGTAGCGGATGCGGGCCACGGCTTTCTCGCCGAGATCCGCTTCGAGTTGCGCCTCGACCATCCAGCGGTCGCTGGTAGCGCCGTCCTCGGCCGGGCCCTGGTTCTTGATGAAGCCGTCGTCGCGATTCTCTTTGTACGCGCCGAGCAGGTAACGCACGTTGTTGGTGATCGGACCGCTGACCAACGCATCGGCGTGATAGAACGCGTAGTTGCCGCCCTGCAGACGGACCTCGCCTTGGAACTCATCGCTCGGCCGCTTCGAGATCACGTTGATCGCGCCGCCGACCGAGTTACGCCCGTACAGCGTGCCCTGCGGGCCGCGCAGAATTTCGGTGCGCTCGATGAACAGCGGCGGCGTGGAAGTGTCCGCCATGGAAGTCGAGAAGATGCCGTCCGAGTACAACGCGACGGCTGGATCGGTGCCGACTGCATTCGTCAGGCGTCCGACGCCGCGGATCGCGAGACGATCGTCGTTACGATATGCAACGCTCGGTGTGAAGCGCGCCAGATCTTCCACCGTGTTGACGCCGAGCAGAGTGCGCGTCTCGCTCGTGTACGCGGATACGGCAACCGGTACGTCTTGAATGCTGACTGCGCGCTTCTCGGCGGTGACGATCACTTCCTCGAGCACCGTCGTCTTGGTCTCCTGCGCGAGCGCTGCTGCGCCTGCAAGGCCCAACACACTGCTGATCGCGCACGACAGCAGCGTTCGCTGTTTCGACTTCAACATGAGAACCCCCACTCGGGCCGAGCGATGAAAGCCCGAAAAGATATTTGTGTGCAGAATCGACGATCGCTCTGCGGTCACAGTCGATGGTATGAACTCCTGTGCGGAACAGCAATACGCTTAACTGTCCCGCACGACGGAACCCGCGCCGACTTCATCCAAACCCTGAGCCAGGTCAGGGAAAGAAAACGCCGGCCGATCGCGCAGATCGGCCGGCGTCAGTCTGAGCCCGGCGTAAGCCGCTCGGGTTCTGGTCAGTTACCGAAGCGGAATTGCGCTTCGATGCCGTACGTCCGCGGGAACGTCAGCGACACACTGCGGCTCTGCACGCCCCAGGCAGACATGCTCGCGCCCGCCGCCTCGTAGCCTTCGTCGTCGAACACGTTCTTGCAGAAGGCAATGATCGTGTAGCGATTGTTGGGCTCGTTCCACAGCACGCGCAGATCCGTTTCGTCATAAGACGGTGCCAGGTAGTGGCCGCGCGAGAACACCGAGTAGTACGCCTCGTCCTTGTACGTCCACGTTCCCGAGAGCGTCAGGTTGCCCGCGTTCGTGAAGAACGTGTAATTCGCGTTCAGCGCGGCCTTGTTCTTCGGCGAGCTCGGCAATGCGCTGCCGTCGAGCCGCTGTCCGACCTGCGGGCCGAGCGCCGTCGGCGTCCCCGTCGGCACAGTGCAGAACCTGGAGTCCGGCACGATCTGGCCGACGATGCCGGTATCGGCGTTGTCGATGAAGCAGCGGTCGTCCTTGATCTCCGTGTCGAGGTACGAGTAGCTGAGGATCAGGTCGAACGCATCGCTGACGGCCCAGGTCGCCTCCAGCTCGACGCCCTGCGAGGTCGCCTTCTCCAGATTGAAGAACCGGCTCTCGTTGATGTTCGAAACCGGGTCGCGCACCGTCGAGGGATACTGCGCATCCTTGTAGTCGTAGAAGAAGATCGACAGGTTCGCGGTCAGGCGCTCGGCAATCGTCTGCTTCAGGCCCAGCTCGTAGGAGTTGATGAACTCCGGATCGGTGTAGCCCTCGAGACCGGCGAACTGGCCGGCGTTGAAGCCGCCGCTCTTGTAGCCGCGCGTGTACTTGGCGAACGCGAGCGTGTTGTCGGTGGGCGTCCATTCCAATCCCGCGGTGCCGGTCGTCGCGTGCCAGTCGCCGGACAGATGGTTCTGTCGGTTGATCTCGCTGTAGAACGCGAACGGGATCCCGACCCAGAAGCCGGCGCCGGGCGTGCCGGCGGGAATGCGGCTGGCGAAGCCGTACAACGCACGCGTGCGGAATTCATCCGCGTCCTTGTTGTCCTCGGTGTAGCGCGCGCCGAGTGTCATCTTCCAGTTGTCGGTGAACGCGTAGTCGATCTGTGCGAACACCGCGCGCGCATCCGCATCGAGATAAGCGCCGGCATTCTGCAGATCGCGGTTGGGATTGGGTGGTCCGAGCGGCGACGTCGCACTCGTGCCGGCGCGCGGCTGATCGAGCTCGGCCTGCAACGGCACGCGCACGCCGGAAGGCTGATACACCTGCTCGTGATATTGGTAGAGCCCGAAGATCCACTGGAACGGTCCCTCGTTGTTCGAGATCAGGTTGATCTCGTTGCTGTAGTACTCCTTGTCTTCCAGATAGAAGGCCTGGACGTTCGGCTGCATCGTGAACACCACCGGCTGTCCCGCACCCGGCAGGAACGTGCCCGGCACCGCCGGGTTCGGAATGCCGCCGACGCGCACCGTGTACGGCCCGCGCGAGACGGTGTCGAAGTCGGAGACCTGCTGATACGTGTAGCCCTGGTAGCCGCCGACGTACTTCACGTCGGCAAAGCCCGTGTGCCAGATGAGCTCGAGCGTGTAGATGTGCACGTTGTCGAGGTCAGTGTGGAAGGGCGAGTCGGTGTCGAAGTTCCGCCGGTTCGCGAGCGACGGGCTGGTCGGATCGAAGAGATCGCCTGAGATGAACAGGACCGGCGGCTGGGTGCCGTTGAACACCGTCGGCGGAGTCGACGACGCATTGAACGTGGTGTTCGGGAACAGGCCGCCGAAGTACACGGGCGCCACGTCGTCGGGCGTGATCTGCACGTTCGAGCGTCGCTTCTGATTCCACTCCGAGTGCGCGTACTTGAACCAGCCCTCGAAGCTCTCGCCGATGTTGAACTCGAGCTGACCTTCTACGTACAGGTCATCGCCGACGTTACCCTCGGTGAGTCCGTCGCTGACGTCGCGGAAGAAGCCGACGCCCTGGCCGCCGGTGCTCCCGCCGACCTTGAAGCGCAGCCAGTCGGTGATCGGGCCGGAGAGCGTCGCGTCGAAGATCTGCGTGTCGTAGTTGCCCGCGACTGCGCGCACCTCGCCTTCCCACTCTTCGGTCGGCCGCTTGGAGATGACGTTCAGCGCACCGCCGATCGAGTTACGTCCGTACAGCGTGCCCTGCGGGCCGCGCAGCACTTCGATGCGCTCCGTGTGGATCGAGCGCTTGCCGGCTTCGACGTTGCTCGCCGTGTAGAAACCGTCGGAGTACGTGGCGATGCCGGGATCGGAGCCGTAGTTGTTCGTGAGCCGGCCGACACCGCGCAAGCTCATGCGATCGAGCGTCGTCGCATACGCCAGTCCGGGTGTGAAATCGGTGAGATCGGCAATCGTCGAGATGCCGATCAGGTCGCGCGCCTGACTCGTGAACGCCGAGACTGCGACCGGCACATCCTGCAGCCCTTCGCTGCGCTTCTGCGCGGTCACGATGACTTCTTCCAGGACGCTGGTCGAGCGTCCGCCTTCCTGTGCCAGTGCCCCACTCGCCGCCATGCCGAGCGCGCTGCCGATCGCGCACGACAGCAGCATTTGCTGTTTCACCTTCATGTGCTCCCCCATTTTTCGGAACCTACCGATCATTCGACGCTTTGTTATTTGCAGAACGGCCAGTCGCTCTGCGGTCGTACCGATGGTAGAAAAATCGGTATGCACGCTCAAGAGTCGCAATGAATGCTGCATGTCGGAATTCGAGCTGAATTCCGCGCAATGGCACAATTCGGCCCTTTCGTGCACATCGAGGACACGTTGTGAAGGATGAAATCCTCCGGCGGCTGAGCCGCCAGACTGAAGAATTGAAAACGCAGGGCCTGTTCAAGCCCGAGCGCGTGCTGTCGTCGGCGCAGAGCGCCGTGGTGCGGGTCGGCGCCGGCTCGGACGTCATCAACATGTGCGCGAACAACTACCTCGGGCTCGCCAACGACGCGTCCGTGCGCGAAGCCGCGCAGCGCGCGCTCGATCGGTACGGCTACGGCATGGCCTCGGTGCGCTTCATCTGCGGCACGCAGGAGATCCACAAGGAGCTCGAGGCGCGCCTCAGCCGCTTCCTGGGCACCGAAGACACGATCCTGTACTCGTCGTGCTTCGACGCGAACGGCGGACTGTTCGAAACGGTGCTCGAAGAGCAGGACGCAGTGATCAGCGACGCGCTCAACCATGCCAGCATCATCGACGGCGTGCGGCTGTGCAAAGCGCAGCGCTTCCGCTACGCCAACAACGATCTCGATGAGCTCGAAGCGCGCCTGAAAGAAGCCAGCAACTGCCGCGTGCGCCTGATCGCGACCGACGGGGTGTTCTCGATGGATGGCGTGATCGCGCGCCTCAAGGACATTTGCGCCCTGGCCGACCGCTACGACGCACTGGTAATGGTGGACGACTCGCACGCGACCGGTTTCGTCGGTGCACGCGGCCGCGGTACGCACGAGCTGCGCGGCGTGATCGATCGCGTCGACATCATCACCAGTACGCTCGGCAAGGCGCTCGGCGGCGCCAGTGGCGGCTTCACGTCGGGCCGCAAGGAAATCATCGCCTGGCTGCGCCAGCGCTCGCGGCCATATCTGTTCTCCAACAGCATTCCGCCGTTCATCGCGGCGGCGAGCCTGCGCGTGCTCGACATGCTCGAAGCGGACACCACTCTACGCACGCGGCTGTGGGACAACGCTGCGCACTTTCGTTCGGGTCTGGCGGCCGCCGGTTTCAATCTGGTGCCGGGCGAGCACCCGATCATCCCGGTCATGCTCGGTGACGCGAAGCTGGCCTCCGACTTCGCGCGCCGCCTGCTCGACGAAGGCGTGTACGTCATCGGCTTCTCATATCCGGTGGTCCCGCAAGGGAAGGCGCGCATTCGCACGCAGCTGTCCGCCGCGCACACGCGCGAGCAACTCGATCGCGCCGTGGCGGCGTTCACGAAAGTCGGCAAAGAGCTGCGCGTAGTCTAAAATCGCGCGCCTTATGCACGCACTCGTCAAAGCCCGCTCGGCTCCTGGCATCGACCTGCAGGAGATCGCGAAACCCGTTCCCGGACCGAACGACGTCCTGATCCGCGTCAAGCGCAGCGCCATCTGCGGCACTGACATGCACATCTACAACTGGGATGCCTGGGCGCAGAAGACGATCCCGGTGCCGATGGCAGTGGGCCACGAATACTGCGGCGAGGTCGTCGAGATCGGCAGCGAAGTCTCCGGCTTCAAGCCGGGCGATCGTGTCTCGGGCGAGGGACACATCACGTGCGGCCACTGCCGCAACTGCCGCGCCGGGCGGCGTCACTTGTGCCGCAACACCGTTGGCGTCGGCGTGAACCGCCCCGGGGCGTTCGCCGAGTACGTCGTCATTCCGGCGTTCAACGCATTCAAGCTGCCGCCCGCGATCGACGATGAGATCGCGGCGATCCTCGATCCGCTCGGCAATGCCGTGCACACCGCGCTGGCGTTCGACGTCGTCGGCGAGGACGTGCTGATCACCGGCGCCGGCCCGATCGGCATCATGGCGGCAGCCATCGTGCGTTTCATCGGCGCGCGCAACGTCGTGATCACCGACGTCAACGACTACCGGCTGGAACTGGCGCGCAAGATGGGCGCAACGCTCGCGCTCAACGTCACGCGCGACAAGCTCGAGGACGCGATGAAGCAGCTCGGCATGCAGGAAGGCTTCGACGTCGGCCTGGAAATGTCAGGCAATGCCGCCGCGCTGCGCGACATGCTGCGGACGATGCATCACGGCGGCAGCATCGCGATGCTCGGCATTCCGCCGAACGAAGTGGCGATCGACTGGAACGAGGTGATCCTGAAGGGCCTGACGATCAAGGGCATCTACGGCCGGCAGATGTTCGAGACCTGGTACAAGATGGCCGCGCTGCTCCAGAGCGGACTGAACATCCGGCCGGTCATCACGCATCGCCTGCCGTACACGCAGTACCAGCAGGCGTTCGACATCATGGGCCGCGGCCAGTCGGGCAAGGTCGTGATGAGCTGGGAAAAGTAGCGTCTAATTCACCGAACAGGGGCAGTAGTAATACACCTGCTTCGGATCGGTGAACCGCGACAGCCGCGCCAGCTCCTCTTCCAGCGGCGCAAACCAACGCCGCGCATCGCCCAATAACTGCCTCTCCGGCGCCAACGCATGGGCGACGCGCGCAGCCAATGCCTGCGATTGCAGCGCAATCGCTTCGCGCCAGCCGAGCGGCGCCTCGATGTACTGCACCTTGTAGTCGTCCCCGAGCTTCGCGCGCTTCGCCGCAGCTTTCAGCGCGTCCTTGTACGAGCCGAGATGATCGACCAGCCCGTGCTTGGCCGCGTCGACGCCCGCCCACACGCGACCTTGAGCCACCGCATCGATGTCGTCGAACGACTTCTCGCGCGCCGCGGCGACATGCTCGACGAACTCGCTGTACGTGTGCTCGACGGACGACTGCAGGATCTGCTTCGCGCCGTCGGACAGCGTTCGATCCAGCCGCAGCGAATCGGCGAGCGGCGTGGTGCCGACGCCATCGATCGTGACTCCGAACTTGTTGAGCGTGTGCTCCACGGTCGGAAACACCGCGAACACGCCGATCGAGCCGGTGAGTGTCGCCGGGCTCGCCCAGATCTCGTCGGCATCCATCGCGATGTAGTAGCCGCCCGACGCCGCGACGCTGCTCATCGAGGCAACCACCGGCTTGCCGGCCTTGCGGAGCGCATCGACCTCGCGACGGATCACTTCCGATGCGAACACGCTGCCGCCCGGGCTGTCGATGCGCAGCACGACGGCCTTGATCGCGTCTTCATGCAACGCTTCGCGCAACAGCCGCGCGAGCGAATCCGAGCCGACGGTGCCCGGCGGCTGCTCGCCGTCGAGAATCTCGCCGGAGGCGACGACGACGCCGATGCGCTCGCCGTCGAGATGCAGCGCGTGCGCCGTGCGCACCGCCGCCAGGTAGTCCCAATGCGGAATGCCGCGGAAGGTGTGCTGGTCCTCGTCCTCGCCGACCAGTCCTTTCATCTTGTCTTCGAACTCGCGCCGCGACTTGAGATCGGTCACCAGCCCCTTCGCGAGCGCGACCGCCGCGAGGTCGCCGCCGTGCTCTTTCGCCAGCGCTGCAAAATTATTGGCGTAGTCGGCGATGGCGCCCGCCGGCATGGGCTCCGGTTGCTGGCGCGCTTTCACGACGCCGGCCTGGTACTGCGACCACAGCGAGTTGAGCCACGCGAGGCTCTCTTCTTCTTCCGTCTCGGCCATGTCGCTGCGGCTGAACTGGTCGGTGTAGGACTTGAACTTGCCGGCCTTGAACACGTTGACGTCGATCTGCAGCTTGTCGATCAGGCCTTTCAGGAACGTCCGGTAGTAGCCGAAGCCGTCGATCAGCACGAGGCCCTGCGGATCGAGATAGATCTCGTCGGCCTGCGCCGCGAGGTAGTACTGCGCCTGGTCGAAACCTTCGCCGTACGCGAACACTTTCTTGCCGCTGGTGCGGAAGTCGCGAATCGCAGCGGCCACTTCCTCCAGCTTCGCGACGCCGCCGCCGGCCATGTGGCCGAGATCGAGGACGAGCGCTGCGACGCGCTTGTCGGTCTTCGCCGCTTCGATCGCATCCGTCAGATCGCGCACCAGCGTCTCGGCGCGCTGCTGGCCGTACAGCTCGGCAACTGCGCGATCGAACGGATCGCCGGCGAGCTGCTCGACGAGCGTGCCCTGCGGCGCAATCACCAGTGCGGTCTTGTGATGCACGATCGGAATCGTGGGCGACAACGCCGCTGCGAGGCCGAGGAACAGCACCAGCAGCACGATCAGGTGCATCACCTTGCGCAGCGTATCGAGCGCGCGCCAGACGAACCCGAAGAAGGTAGCAATAGCTTTCATGGCACCGCGTAGGTAATGCGATAGATCGCGTCGGCAGTATCGTCGGAAACCAGCATCGAGCCGTCCTGCAGCATCAGCAGGTCGACTGGGCGGCCGAACACATCATCGCCGCGATTGAACCCGGTTGCGAACGGCTCGTACTTGACGGCCTTGTTGCCGTCGAGCTTCACGCGCGTGATGCGATAGCCATTCTTCTCCTTGCGGTTCCACGAGCCGTGCTCGGCGATGAACACATCGCCGCGATACGCCTCGGGGAATTTGTTCGCCGTGTAGAACTTCACGCCGAGCGGCGCGACGTGCGCGCCGAGCGGCTGAACCGGCGGCGTCATCTTGCTGCACTCGCCGAGCTTGGCGAGCTGCTCATCGGGATCCTTGATGCCGGTGCCGTGGCAGTACGGGAAGCCGAAGTCGAGCCCGGCGCGCGGCGCGACGTTGAGCTCGCACGGTGGCGTGTCTTCGCCGAGCCAATCGCGGCCGTTGTCGGTGAACCAGAGCTGCTTCGTCACCGGATGCCAGGTGAAACCCACCGTGTTGCGAATGCCACGCGCGAACACTTCCTGGCCCGAGCCGTCGGCGTTCATGCGCGTGATCACGCCGTACTTCGGCTCATTGCACACGTTGCACGGCGCGCCGATCGGGAAATAGAGCTTGCCGTCGGGACCGAACGCGATGTAGCGCCAGCCGTGGTGACCGTCCTTCGGCAGGTCGTCGCGCACCACTTTCGCCTGCGGCACGTTGTCGAGCGAGTTCTCGATGTCATCGAAGCGCAGCAGGCGGTTGATCTCGGCGACGTATAACGCGCCGTCGCGGAAAGCGACGCCGTTCGGCGTGTTGAGACCGTCAGCGATCGTGCGCACCGTCGGCTTCGCCGCGTCGCCCGGCGTGCCGCTCAGCGCGTAAACCTTACCGCCGCGTGCGCGAGTGCCGACGAACAGCGTGCCGCGCTGGCCGAGCGCCATGGAGCGCGCGCCCGGAACCTGGTCGCTGTAAACCTCGATCTTGAAGCCCGTCGGCAGGCGGACGCTTTCGAGAACCTTGTCCGTCTTGGGGCTGGCGCTGGCCGCGACTGCGGCCAGCGTGAGTGAAACGAAAAGCAGTGTCACGCGCATGCAAATCTCCTCCGCGCGTGCAGTGTACCCTGTAGGTCGGGCTTCAGCCCGACACCTGCCGTTACACCTTCTCTTCGATGCGCGCAGCCTTGCCGGTCAGGTCGCGCAGGTAATACAGCTTCGCCCGACGCACGTTGCCGCGGCGCTTCACCGTGATCGCGCCGATCGACGGGCTGTACGTCTGGAACACGCGCTCGACGCCCTCGCCGTGAGAAATCTTGCGCACGGTGAACGACGAGTTGAAGCCGCGATTGCGGCGCGCGATGACGATGCCTTCGTAGGCCTGCACGCGCTCGCGGTCGCCTTCCTTCACTTTCACTTCGACGACGACGGTGTCGCCGGGCGAGAAGTCCGGCACCTTCTTGTCGAGAGCTTCGCTCTCGAGCTTGGCAATGATGTTGCTCATGTTGCTTAACCCATCCGTTCAGTCTTGAATTCATCCAGCAGACGCCGCTCTTCGTCGCTCAGCGTCAGCTTCTCGATCAGTTCCGGCCGGCGCAGCCACGTGCGACCCAGCGCCTGCTTCGTACGCCAGCGCCGGATCGCGGCATGGTTACCGCTCGCCAGCACTTCGGGCACCGCGCGGCCCTCGAACACTTCGGGCCGCGTGTAGTGCGGCCAGTCGAGCAGCCCGTTCGCGAACGAGTCCTGCTCGGCCGATTCGTCGTCGCCGAGCACACCCGGCAGCAAGCGCACGACGGCATCGATCAACACCAGCGCGGGCAGCTCGCCGCCCGACAGCACGTAGTCGCCGATCGACACGCAGACGTCGATCTCCGACTCGATCAATCGCTCGTCGACGCCTTCGTAACGTCCCGCGAGCAACATCAGCCCCGGCAGCTCCGCGAACTCGCGCGCCAACGCGTGCGTCAGTCGCTCGCCGTCCGCAGCGAGGTAGATGCTGCGGCTCCCCGCCGGCAATCGCGCCTTCGCTGCACGGATCGCCGTGCGCGCCGGCTCGACCTTCAACACCATTCCCGGCCCGCCGCCGTACGGCCGGTCGTCGACCGTCCGATGCACGTCGGTGGCAAATTCACGCGGCGTCGTCGCCTGCACCGCGACGCGACCGGCTTCGATCGCGCGGCCCAGCACGCCGACGCGCACTGCCTGGGCGACGAACTCCGGGAACAGCGTCACCACCTCGATGCGCATGTCCCTCACCAGTCGGCGGCCCAGTCGAACACGACGCGCCCGGCATCGAGATCGACCGCAACGATCCGCTCCTTCACGAATGGCACCCAGTGCTGCCGCTCGCCCCGGATCACGACGACCGGACCGGCCGGCGTCGCCCGGAATTCCTCGATGCGTCCCAGCGTGACGCCGTTGCGGCCCAGCGCCGCCAGTCCTTCGAGGTCGCTCCAGTAGTACTCACCCGGCGCCGGCTCCGGGAGCTCTTCGCGCCCGACTGCGATCTGCGCTCCGGTGTCGAGGCGCGCATCCTCCGGTGTTTCGACCCCCGCGAGCTTGGCGAGCACGCCCTTCGCCGTCATCTTGCCGTCTTCGACTTCGACCTCACGCCAGTGGCCCGCTCGTCCGAGCTGCCAGCGGCCGTACCCGAGAATGTTCTCCGGCGGATCGGTATAGGACTGAATCCTGACCCAGCCCTGGACCCCGAACGCCCCGCCGACCTGGCCGAGGACGACGCGCCGGTGCACGGTCGTCTCCGGAACAGCGTTCAGGCCGCCGCGGCCTGCTTGCGATGCTTCTTGACCAGCTCGGCGACGCGATCGGACGGCTTCGCGCCCTTGCCGACCCAGTAGTCGATGCGAGCCAGGTTCAGCTCCAGGCGGCGCTGCTTGCCGGCCGGAACCGGGTTGAAGTAACCCACCTGCTCCAGGGTCGTGCCGCCCTGGCGGATACGGCTGTCCGTGACGACGACGTGATAGAAGGGCTGCTTCTTCGCCCCGCGGCGGGTGAGCCGGATCGTGACCATTGCTGCAAAAGCCTCGGAATAAGCTGGATGTCGGAAGGGGCCCGGGAAGCCCTCCCGGTAAAAGGGCGCGAATGTTACTGAAAAATCAGGCGGCAAGCTAGAACTTGGGGGGTCCCCCGCCGAATGCCCCCATCAGCCGCCGCAGGCCCCCGCCCTTGGTCATGGTCTTCATCATCTTCTGCATCTGCAGGTAGTTCTTGAGCAGGCGGTTGACCTCGGAGACGTGCACGCCGGAACCGGCGGCTATGCGCCGCTTGCGGGAGGCATCGATCGTCTTGGGGTGGCGCCGCTCGCCCGGTGTCATCGAACGGATGACAGCGATCTGGCGCTTGATCTCCTTGTCGTTGGCCTGCGGAGCCGCCGCAGCCTTGCCGGCGAGCTGCGCCGGCAGCTTGTCCATCAGGGCGCTCAGGCCGCCCATTTTCTCGACCTGCTGGAGCTGGTCGTGCAGGTCCTCCAGGTCGAAATCCTTGCCCTTCTTCAGCTTGCGGGCCAGCTTCTCGGCCTGCTCGCGATCGACGTTGCGCGTGACATTCTCGACCAGCGCCAGCACGTCGCCCATGCCGAGGATGCGCGAGGCCACGCGCTCCGCCTGGAACACCTCCAGCGCCTCGGTCTTCTCGCCGGTGCCCATGAACAGGATGGGCTGGCCGGTGATCTGCCGGACCGACAGCGCGGCACCGCCGCGTGCATCGCCGTCCGTCTTGGTCAGCACGACACCTGTCAGATTCAGCGCCTGTCCGAATGCGCGCGCGGCGTTGACGGCGTCCTGGCCTGCCATGCTGTCGACGACGAACAGCGTCTCGGTCGGCGCGACGACGGAGCTGATGTCGCGGATCTCGACCATCATCTCTTCGTCGACGTGCAGGCGTCCCGCAGTGTCCACGATGAGAACGTCGAACAAGGAACTCCTTGCTTCGGCCAACGCTTCGCGCGCCAGCACGACCGCGGACTTGCTCGGGTCAGACGGAAAGAATCCGATGTCGAGCTGATTGGCGAGCCGCTCGAGCTGCAGGATCGCGGCCGGTCGATACACGTCGGTGCTGGCGAGCAGCACTTTCTTGCGCTCGTTCTCCTTGAGCCATTTCGCGAGCTTCGCCGCGGACGTCGTCTTGCCGGCGCCCTGCAAGCCCGCCAGCAGGATCACGACCGGCGGCTGCGCCCGCAGGTTGAGCGGCCGCACGCCCTCGCCCATCAACGCGATCAGCTCGTCGTTGATGATGCGGACCAGCGTCTGGCCCGGCGTCAGGCTCTTGTCGAGCTCCTGCCCGAGAACCTTGGCACGCACCGCCTCGATGAACGTCTTGACCACCGGCAGCGCAACGTCCGCCTCCAGCAGCGCCATGCGCACCTGGCGCAGCGTGTCCGCGACGTTTTCGTCGGTCAGGCGCCCGCGGCCGCGCAGGCTTTCGATGACGCCCTGCAGGCGCTCGGTCAGTTTGTCGAACATGGGAGAGGAAAGAAGCGGTTGGCGGTTAGCGGTTGGCGGTTAGTGTAGACCGGAGTCCGGCTCCGCACTAACCGCCAACCGCCAACCGCTAACCGCTTCCACCCCACTTCAGGTAGCCTGTAGCCCTCCTCGGCTGCCGAGTTTCCCAGTACCCAACTCGTGTTCTCCATTGTCGTTCTTGCGTGCTATCTGGCTTGTGCCGCGTGGCTCGCGTCGAGCGTCTATCGCGCCGGCGAGCACGCTGCCCACGGTCGCCGCATCGCCGGTGTTGCGCTCGGTCTGATCGCGCTCGTACTTCATGCCGTCCTGCTGTGGCGCGGCTTGTTCGACCGCGCGTCTGTCTCATTCACCATCGCTGAAACTGCATCGCTGATCGGCTGGCCGATCGGCCTGATCGCAATTGCAGCGTCGTGGCTGCGCCCACGCTTCGCAGGGATCGGTGCGGTGCTCACCGTCGTCGCCGGCGTGGTCGCCGCGACCACTGTCAAAGGCGGAGGCGGCGCGCCACTCGTAGATGGCCCGAGCTGGGAAATTGGCGCGCACATCGTGCTCTCGACGCTTGCGTACGCACTGCTCACGATCGCAATCGCACTGGCAATCGCTTTGCGGCTGCTCGATCAACGCCTGCGCAGCCGCAAACCTCTCGGCTGGTTGACGGCGCTGCCGTCAGTCGAAGCGCTGGAAGCGGGCACGTTCCAGGCGCTCACTGCCGGCTTCGCGGTGCTCACGCTGGCGCTGTTCAGCGGCTTCGTGTTCGTCGACAACCTGTTCGCGCAGCACCTGGTCCACAAGACAGTGCTCTCCTGCCTCGCGTGGGTCGTATTCGCGGTGCTGCTGTTCGGTCGCTGGCGCTTCGGCTGGCGCGGGCGCACGGCTACCACTTGGGCGCTGAGCGGCTTCGCACTGCTGGGGCTCGCGTACTTCGGCTCGAAGATCGTGCTCGAATCGATCCTCGGCCGTCATTGGGGCTAGCGCTCGCAGACACGGGCCGCGCACTTTGCTCACGTTCTCCGCAACGGCTCTCGTTCTGATCGCGCTCGTCGCCGCGCTGGCGGGAGTGGCTGCCGGATTCGCGTTCGGCGCGCGGCGCACGCGTGCACGACGTCCGCGGTCGATCACTGCAAGCGAGCCGGCGGCCGCCGCCGAGCGCGCGCAGATCGCCGACAAGATGCAGGGCCTGGAGACGATCCGGGTCGATGACATCATGATCCCGCGCGGCGAGCTCGCTTACGTCGATGTCAGCGACGACTGGGACACGATCCTCGACGCGCTGCGCTCGACGCCGCACACGCGCCTGCCGGTCTGCCAGGGCAACCTCGACAATATCGTCGGCATCCTGCACATGAAACGGGTCGCTCGCGCGCTCGCCCGCGGCGATTTCGATCGTGAGCACCTGCTGCAGCTCGCACGCGAGCGCGAGGCGTACTTCGTGCCGGAGGGTACGACGCTCGACGTGCAGCTTCTCAACTTCAAGCGCGACCGGCGCCGCATCGCCCTCGTCGTCGACGAGTACGGCGACATCCAGGGACTGGTGACGCTGGAAGACATCCTCGAAGAGATCGTCGGCGAGTTCACCAGCGCGCCGGCGACGCTGCACAAGGACATTCATCGCGAACCGGACGGCAGCTACGTCGTCAACGGCGCGATCAACGTTCGTGTGCTGAATCGCACGCTCGGCTGGAATCTGCCGACCGACGGGCCGCGCACGCTCAACGGGCTCATCGTCGAGTACCTGGAAACGCTGCCGCAGGCCGGCACGGTGCTGCGGCTCGGCGATCTCACGATCGAGATCCTGCAGATCGTCGACAACAGCGTGAAAACGGCGCGCATCCGGCCGATCGTGGCCGCGGCGCTCGAGCAGCGCTCAAAAGGCGCTGCGTAGCGCGTCCGCCAGTCGCTCGACGCCGATCACCTCCAGACCCTCGATCGCGCGCCGCGGCTTGTTCGCTGCCGGCACGATCGCGCGCCCGAATCCGTGCTTCGCTGCCTCGCGCAGACGCTCTTCGCCGTACGGCACGGGACGGATCTCGCCAGCGAGACCCAGCTCGCCGAAGCACACGAGGCGGCCAGCGAGCGGCTCGTCGCGCGAGCTGGACACGGTCGCGAGGACAGCCGGCAGATCGGCAGCTGTCTCGGAAATGCGCACGCCGCCGACGACGTTGACGAAAACATCGCGGCCCGACGTTGCAACGCCGCCGTGCCGATGCAGCACGGCGAGCAGCAGCGCGAGACGGTTCGCTTCCAGTCCGACTGCGACACGGCGCGGGTTCATGCCTTGCGCATCATCGGTGAGCGCCTGGACTTCGATCAGCATCGGCCTGCTGCCCTCGCGCGCCACCATCACTGCACTGCCGCTGACCGGCTGCGCGTGCTGCGAGAGGAAAATCGCCGACGGATTCTTCACTTCCCTGAGTCCCTGCTCTGTCATGGCGAACACGCCGACTTCGTTGGCGGCGCCGAAGCGGTTCTTGACGGCGCGCACCAGCCGGAAGCGGCTGCCGGCATCGCTTTCGAAATACAACACCGTGTCCACCATGTGCTCGAGGATGCGCGGCCCGGCGATCACGCCTTCCTTGGTCACGTGCCCGATGATCAGCACCGAGATGCCCGTCGCCTTCGCGAAGCGCACCAGCGCCGCCGCCGACTCGCGCACTTGCGCGGCCGAGCCGGGCGAGGATTCCACCTCGGTCACGAACATGGTCTGGATCGAGTCGATGACCAGCACGCGCGCGCCACTGTCGCGCGCGTGCTCGATGATCGTGTCGACAGACGTTTCCGCCAGGAGCTGCAGCGTGTCGCCGCTCAGCCCGAGACGGCGGGCGCGCAGGCTGACCTGCCGCAGCGATTCCTCGCCGGTCACGTAGAGAGTCGGCGTCGCGCGACTGAGCGCATCGCCCGCCTGCAACAGCATCGTTGACTTGCCAATGCCCGGGTCGCCACCCAGCAGCGCGACCGAGCCGAGCACCAGGCCGCCGCCGAGCACCCGATCGAGCTCCTCCAGCCCGGTCGGCACGCGCGGCTCGTCGCGCTCGGCGACCTGCGAAAGCCGCTGCGGCTCGACGCTCGGCGCGGCCAACGCGCGCCGCTCCGGCTTGGTGCGCGCGGCGACGGCTACGCGCCGCAGCGAGTCGCCCGCGCCGCACATCGGACACAGGCCCTGCCACTGCAGGCTTTCGTTGCCGCACTGCTCGCAGACGAACACTTCGCGGGACTTCGCCATGACTCTCCACTGAGAACGGAACAAGGACGTGATCGGCATTCCTACACTAGCGCATGACGGTGTCCGACAGGTGCACACTTCGCCTGCGGCCTGTGACGCTTCCTGCGATTTGCCGGCGCGGCATTCGTCTATACTCGCGCCGGTTTCGTTCGAGGTGCCTGGGTGGCGGCAAGACTGACGCGATTTTCCTGGCTTCCCGGGGGGCTGGCAGCAGCCTTCATCATCGTCGTCGGACGCCTGATTTCCTCCACCACCTACGCGCCGGTCGAGCTGATGCTCTACGACCGCGTGATGCGCGCCACGCCGGCGGCGCCCGCCTCGGACATGGTGATCGTCGCCGTCGACGACGCCAGCATTGCCAAGCTCGGCGCGTGGCCCTGGCCGCGCGACGTCCACGCCAGCCTCATCTCGCACCTCGACTCCGCGGGCGCGCGCGTCGTCGCATTCACCGTGCCCGTCGACACCTCGCCGCGCACCAGCGAGGCCGAGCGCCTGCGCGCCGCACTCGCGCTGCTCGAATCTTCGAACCTCGGCGGCTCCGAACAGGCGCAACAGCTGCGCCGGCTGCTCGGCGAATCCAGCGCCGGCCGCGACCCCGATCAGCACGTGGCCGAGGCGATGCGCGCACACGGCAACGTGGTGCTGCCGGCGGATGTCCGCCTTGCCGACACGCTGCGTGGAAAATCCGAATTGCCACCGCGACTGCTTTCGACCGGCGACGCGGATGCGCTGCGCGACGCACGCACTGCCGAAGTCGTCGCCGGACCGACTCCGGTGCTCGCGCGTGCCGCCGCTGCGATCGGTCACACGCAGGCCATCCCCGACGCCGACGGCACTGTGCGTTCCGATGCGGCCGCGTTGCGTGTCGGTGAAGGCACGTTACTGCCGTCGCTGGCGACGGCGATCGCCACGCTCGTGCTCGGTGCTGCTCCTGCGGAACTGAGTTTCGCAGGCGGCGACACACTGCATCTCGGCGAGCGCGTGCGACCGCTAGGCCCGGGACTGACGATCCGTCCCCACTACTTCCCGACGCAGCCGCCGCAGTTCACGCAGTACCCGTACTGGCGCGTGTTGGCCGGCGAGATCCCGGACGAACAGCTCCGCGACAAGATCGTGCTCGTCGGATTCATCGACTCGTCGCTGGCGGCGCCCGGGACGGTGACGACACCTGCGAGCGATGCGTCGCCCGCGGTGCTCGCCACCGCCAGCACTGTCGCGAGCATCGTCGAGGGCAAGGTCTACTCGCGTCCGACCTACGCGGTCGCGTTGGAGTGGCTCGCAGCCATCGCGGTGATCGCATTCGCCGCATTCGTGCTGCCGGTGACCGGCGTCGGCCTGGGCGCGCTGGCGAGCTTGCTGTTCATCGTGATCCTCGGCGTCGCGGAGGTCGGACTGCTCAGCTCATCGCTGGTCTGGGTCCGCTTCGTATTGCCGGCCGTCGCGATCGTGCTCGGCTACGGCGCGTTCGTGCCCGGCGAGCTGATGCGACGCGCGACCAGCCGCAGCGAGGATGCCAAGAATCTGTCGGCCAACAGCCTGCGCAATCTCGGTCAGCAGTTTCAGCGCACCGGGCAGCTCGACCTGGCATTCGAGACCTACCGCCGCTGCCCGCTCGACGCGACGACGATGGAGCTGCTGTACCTGCTCGGCAACGATTTCGAGAAACGCCGACAGATTCAGAAGGCATCGAACGTCTACAGTTACATCGCGGCCCGCGATCCGAACTATCGCGACCTGCGCGCGCGACGCGCGCGCTTGAAGGAGCAGCCGGTGACGCGAGGAATTGCGCCGTCACCGCCCCCGCCCCCGTCACGCGCGAGCACCGCACCGGAGCTGCAGACGCAGCCGTCCGATCCGGATATGGCATATCCGGCGCCGCGCCACGCACGCGCGACGCGCACGCTCGGCCGCTACGAGCTCGAGCGCGAGCTCGGCAAGGGCGCGATGGGTACCGTGTATCTCGGCCGCGATCCCCACATCAATCGCGTGGTCGCGATCAAGGCGATTCCACTCGCCGAAGAATTCGAGGAGGACGATCTGCAGGAAGCACGCGCGCGCTTCTTCCGGGAGGCCGAGATGGCCGGGCGGCTCAACCACCCGGCGATCGTCACGGTCTACGATGCGGGCGAAGACCAGGGACTGGCCTACATTGCGATGGAATACCTGCGCGGCACGCACCTCAGCCATTTCACAGAAGCCGCGCGCATCCTGCCTTTCAAAAATACGATGCTGTTGGTCGCGCGCGTGGCGGACGCCCTCTACTATGCGCACCGCCAAAACGTGGTCCACCGCGATATAAAACCGGCTAACATAATGTTCAATCCCGACACGGACGAGTTGAAGATCACCGACTTCGGTATCGCACGTCTGACCGATACAAGCCGAACCAAAACGGGAATCGTCCTGGGCACGCCCTCATTCATGTCGCCGGAACAGCTGGAAGGTCGACCGCTCGACGGACGCTCCGACCAGTTCGCCCTCGGCGTCAGCCTGTATCAATTGCTCTGCGGACAGCTGCCGTTTCGCGCCGAGTCGATGCCGCGGCTGATGCACAAGATTGCCACCGAGCCGCACGCCTCCGTCCGGCTGGTACGGCCCGAGCTGCCCGAGTGCATCGATCCGATCCTGACCCGCGCGCTCGCGAAGTCGGCCGACGACCGCTACGCGCATTGCGGCGAGCTGGCGAGCGCGTTGCGCGATTGCGCCGGGCCGGCGGAAGCCGCGCAGCCCGCGCAAACCAAGCACGAGTGGCTGATCCCGTGATGCGGCGACGGGAGGCGACCTAGTGCGCGGCAAGATCCGCTCGGTCGGCCTCACCGACGTGGGGCGCGTGCGCGAGCACAACGAGGACACGATCGGCGTCGACGCCGACATCGGCCTGTTCGTCCTCGCCGACGGCATGGGCGGTTACAACGCCGGCGAAGTCGCGAGCGGCATCGCAGTCAAAACGGTCATGAGCCTCGTCAAGGAGGCGGTCGAGCACCAGGACATGAGCTCGGCGGATCCCGAGACCGGCATGGCGCGCCCGAGCATCGTGCTGCGCGACGCGATCGCGCGCGCCAACAAGATCATCTACCAGACAGCCAAGACGCAGCCGCAATGCGAAGGCATGGGCACGACGATCGTCTCCTGCCTGTTCTTCGACAACAAAGTCGCCATCGCACACGTCGGGGATTCCCGGCTGTACCGCCTGCGGGCCAACCGCTTCGAGCAGATGACGATGGACCACTCGCTGTTGCAGGAGCTGGTCGATCGCGGCTTCTACTCCCAGGCGGAGGCACAGCGGGCGACAAACAAGAACTACGTCACACGGGCGCTCGGCGTGGAGCCGACGGTCGAAGTCGAGGTCCACGAACAGCCCGTGCAGAAGGGCGATTTCTTCGTTCTGTGCTCGGATGGGCTGTCCGACATGGTGGAAGACGACGATATCCACTTAACTATGAGCACCTTTAGTGCTAGTCTGGAAACGGTCGCTAAGCAATTGATTCAGCTATCGAACGACAACGGCGGACGCGACAATGTGTCCATCATCCTTGCTCAAGTTGTGGACTCGTTCGCAGCGAAGACAGGGGTAGTTGACAGAATCTTGCGCTGGTTCGGCTAGCATCCGCATCCTCAAGCCGGGAGTTCCGAGGACGTTACATGGCACGGTTGATCCTTAGCCTCGATGGTTCGGTAATGGCCGAATACAACATGAACAAGGAGCGTTACACCGTCGGCCGTCTGCCGGACAACGACATCCGCATCGACAATCCCGCGGTGAGCGGCCATCACTCGTTGATCATCAACATCCTCAACGACTCGTTCCTCGAAGATCTGAACAGCACCAACGGCACCTACGTCAACGGCAAGCTGATCAAGAAGCATGCGCTTCAGCACGGCGACGTCGTGACCGTCGGTCATCACCAGCTCCGCTTCGTCGACACGCAGAGCTCGGACACCGAACCGGACGAGTTCGAGAAGACGATGGTGATCACGCCGGGCTCCGCAGTGGCGGCAGCCGCGGCGAAGAAGGCTTCTGCGATTGCACCGCCGGCGGCCCCGCCGCCCAAGGCGTCCGGTGCGACCGCGACGGCGATTCGCGCAGTGCCGTCGGGCACGAGCGCCACCGGCGAGCATCCGGTCGCGCTGCCGAAGGCGAAGCTGCAGGTGTTGAGCGGCGCATTCGCCGGCCGCGAGCTCGAGCTCAACAAGGCACTGACGACGCTCGGCCGGCCGGGCGTACAGGTAGCGGCGATCACGCGCCGCGCCGACGGCTTCTTCATCGTGCATGTCGACAGCGGCAAGCCGAACGACTATCCGCAGGTCAACGGCAGCGGCATCGGCGAGCAGGCGCGCAGGCTGCAGGACAACGATGTGATCCTGCTGGCGGGCGTGAAGATGGGGTTCTTCGAGGGATAGAAGAGTCGGGCGCAAGCCCGACCTACGGCGCCTGCACAGACCTTCGGGTCACTCGCTCGGCGATTCGGCAGAACAGCTCGTAAGCGATCGTGTCAGCGAAGGGTGCGACGCGCTCCGCGGGCAATCCCTTTCCCCACAGCGCGACTTCATCGCCGACGGCGACGTTCGGCAGATCGGTCGCGTCCAGCATCGTCATGTCCATCGAGACGCGGCCGACGATCGGCGCCTCGCGACCGCCGATCAATGCCGGCGCACCGGCACGCATGCAGCGCGGGTATCCATCGCCATAACCCACCGCGGCGACCGCGATGCGCGAGCGCCGCGGCGCGCGCCAGATTCCGTTGTAGCCGATTGCCTCGCCCGCCTCGACGGTGCGCACGGCGATCAGCTGCGTCGTGAACGTCATCGCGGGCAGCAGGCCGAGATCGGCCGCGCTGCGCTCCGCGAACGGCGACGCGCCGTAGAGCATCAGGCCCGGACGAACCCACTCGGCGTGCGAGTCCGGCCACGCGATGATGCCCGCGGAGTTGGCGATGCTGCGCTCCAGTCGCAACGGCTCGCTCAGTGCACGAAAGCGGTCGAGCTGCAGCTTCGTCTCCGCGCCGCCGATGTTCTCGGCGCATGCCAGATGCGTCAGAAGCCGCAACGTGCCGACCGCCGCGCAGGCGCGGAGTCGTGCATGCGCAGTCGCCAGCTCTTCGATCCGGAAGCCGAGCCGGTTCATGCCGGTGTCGACTTTCAACCAGACCGCGAAGCGATGAGTCCCTGCGTACTGCTCCAGCATCGCGAGCTGCTCGAACGAATGGACCACGAGCTGCAGATCGTCCGCGGCGGCCGCTTCGAGCTGACTGGCGAAGAACGCGCCTTCGAGAACGACGATCGGATGAGCGATTCGCGCAGCGCGCAGCGCGAGCGCTTCGTCGATACGCGCGACGCCGAACGCATCCGCGTCAGCAAGTGCCCGCGCGGCGTGAACGAGGCCATGGCCGTAGGCATTCGCTTTGACGGCAGCGATGACGCGAGCGGCGGGAGCGAAGCGGCGGACTACCGCGAGGTTGTTGCGCAGGGCGCCTGCATCGACCGACACATGGGGGCACTGCACACGTCGTTCCTCAGAACCCGGCTTCCCCGACTTCAGGCGTGAAAGGCCGGAACTGCGTGAACTGTCCGAGGAATGTCAGCGGGAACTCGCCGATCTCGCCGTTACGTTGCTTGGCGATGATGATGTCGGCGATGCCCTTGCGCGTGGTGTTCTTGTCGTAGACCTCCTCGCGATAGATCATCATGATCAGGTCGGCGTCCTGCTCGATCGCGCCGGATTCGCGCAAGTCGGACATCACAGGCTTCTTGTCGTTGCGTTGCTCGACGCTGCGGTTGAGCTGCGACAAGGCAATCACCGGCAGCTGCAGCTCTTTGGCGAGCGCCTTGAGCGAGCGCGAGATCTCCGAAATCTCGGTCGCACGGTTCTCCTTCGTACCGGGCACCTGCATCAGCTGCAGGTAGTCGATCACCACCAGGTCGAGGCCGTGCTCGCGCTTCAAGCGCCGGGCGCGCGCCCGCACGTCAGTCGGAGTCAATGCGCCGGTATCGTCGATATAGATACTCGCGCTCTTCATCATGGCGATCGCGCTGTTGATGCGCGTCCAGTCGTCGTCGTGAATGTTGCCGACTCGCAGACGACTCTGATCCACGCGTCCCAGGGACGAGATCATGCGAAACGCGATCTGCTCGCGCGACATTTCCATGCTGAAGACGCCGACCTTGGCCTTGCGCGGCCCAAAGGCTGCGTTCTCGGCAATGTTGATCGCAAAAGTCGTCTTGCCCATGGAGGGCCGGCCGGCGATGACGATCAGGTCGCCTTTCTGCAGCCCGGCGGTCATTTCGTCGAGCCGCGGAAAGCCTGTGCCGAGTCCCGGCAATACGCCCTTGTTCTGTTGCAGCAGGTCCAGGCGATCGATGACTGCCCCGAGCTCTTCCTTCAGCGGGACAAACCCGGTGCGCCCCTTGTTGCCGGCTTCGGCGATTTCGAATACGCGGCGCTCTGCGTCATCGACCAGTTCGGCGACGCCTCGACCCTCGGGGTCGTACGCGCTGGCCGCGATCTCGCCACCCACGCTGATCAGGCGGCGCAGCGTCGAACGCTCGCGCACAGCATCGGCGTAAGCACGAACGTTGGCGGCGCTGGGAGTGTCGCGAACCAGGCCCGCGATGTAGTCGATACCGCCGGCGTCTTCGAGAGAGCCCTTCTGTTCGAGCCGTCCCGCGACGGTTACGGCGTCGAACGGGTTGGCGCTGTCGGCAAGGTCGAAGATCGACTCGAAGATCAGCCGGTGATCGCGGCGGTAGAAATCTTCCGCGAGGATACGGTCGGCGACCGTGTCCCACGCGCGATTGTCGTACATCAGCGCGCCGAGCACCGCCTGCTCGGCTTCGACCGAGTGCGGCGGCACCCGGATTTCGTCGACCGCAGCCTTGTCGCGGGCCCGACGCGGCCCGACGACGGCAACTTTGGATTCAGGCTCGGCCACGAGCTTTAAGTCGGGCTGGAGCCCGACCTATTCCTCGGCGACGATCGTCACCGGCAAGTCGACCGTGACGTCCGTATGCAGGTGGAGCTGCACGACGTGCTCGCCGGCCTGGCGGATCGGGCCGTGCGGCAGACGCACTTCGGAGCGCTCGACCTCGAAGCCGGCCTTGCTCGTCGCTTCGGCGATGTCCGAGGTGCCGACCGAGCCGAACAGCTTGCCTTCGCCGCCCGCCTTCGCGGTCAGCGACAGCTTGAAGCCCTGCAGCTTCGCCGCGCGCGCCTGCGCCTTGGACAGCTCATCGCCCGCCGCCTTCTCCAGCTCGGAGCGACGCGCTTCGAACTTGGCGATGTTGTCGGGCGTGGCGAGCGTCGCCTTACCTTGCGGCAGCAGGAAGTTGCGGCCGTAGCCGGGCTTCACCTTGACGCGGTCGCCGATGTTGCCGAGGTTGGCGACCTTCTGCAGAAGAATGATTTCCATGAATGCACCTAACGAGTCACGAATTGGAGTCTACAGGCTTGCGGGCCGCCGCGGCCGCCACCAGTTGTCAGCGAATCCCCAGAGGGCGAGCACGAACATCGTCACCATCATCGACAGCGGCACGATCAGCAGCAGGTAGATCGCGGCCAGCCAGCCGCGATTGAGCCGTCCGCCCGCGCGGCTGCGATGGGCCGCCGCCAGCCCCTGGAATGCGAGCGCCACGAACGCGACCCACGCGAACGCCGAAATCAGCGGACTGTTGGTCACCATCGCCAGGATGAACACCACAGTCACCGCAACGCCGAGCACTACGCCGAGCCGCAAATTCCGATACTCCGCGCCGAATGCTCCCGGCGCGCGCACCAGCGAATCCCACCAGCGGCCCAACAGCATCGAGCCGAACAGCGTCGCCAGCGTCAGTCCGCCGAGCGCACCCCACATCGCCGGGGCCCAGCCCGCCACGAGCGCCTCGCGATCGCCTTCGATGCGGATACCCGCCGCCTGCATCGAATCCAGCATCTGCAACAGCAGCGGTTTCCAGAACCCGACTGGATCGGGCAGCGCCGCGTGGACGACCGCCAGCAACACGGCGATGGCGAGCACGGCGACCTGGAAGCACAGGTTCAGCGAGCCAGTGCGCTTCAGCAGCAGCGCCAGCGCGAGCGGGCCGAAAAACGTCAGCACGATGCCGACGAAAGTGCCGGCCATCACCACCGGCGCCAGCGAGTACGTGATCCACGACGCGGCGGCAGTGCCGATGGCCGCCACGATCAGGCCGTTCCTCGCGTCGAAGCGCAGCACGCTCAGGACGGGAATCGCGCACGCGAACACCGTCAGCGGCGGTATGAGCTGCGTGAGTACGCCGCAGAACGCGATCACCCCGGCGGCGCGCCACGGATGCTCTGTCAACCAGGCGGCAATTGCACGATGCATGGTCACGCACGCCGCGCACGAGACGCGACGCGCACCTCGCTACGTCAGCTCAGTGCTGATCGGTGTACGGCAACAGCGCCAGGTAACGCGCGCGCTTGACGGCGACGGCGAGCTGGCGCTGGTAGTGCGACTTGGTCCCGGTGATCCGGCTCGGAACGATCTTGCCGGTCTCCGTGATGTAGCTCTTCAGGATGCCGAGATCCTTGTAGTCGATCTGCTCGATGCCTTCGGCAGTGAAGCGGCAGAACTTGCGGCGGCGGAAAAAGCGGGCCATGAGAGGTCTCCGAAAGAGTGAATGGCAGGATCAGGCGGCGTCGCGCGGCGACTCGTCGTCGCCATCGTCGACGAAGCGCTCGTCGCGCTCCTCCTCGCCCTTGGCCATCGGCGACGCCTCGGTGACCGCCGCGTCCATCTTGATCACGAGGTGACGCAGCACGGCGTCGCTGAAGCGGAACGCGCCGGTCAGCTCGCTCAGCGTCTTGCTGTCGCACTCGATGTTCATGAGGACGTAGTGGGCCTTGTGGACCTTCGCGATCGGGAACGCGAGCTGGCGCCGGCCCCAATCCTCGAGGCGATGCACGATGCCGTTGCCGGTCGCGATCATGCCCTTGTAGCGCTCCAGCATCGCTGGAACCTGCTCACTCTGGTCGGGATGGACCAGGAAAACGATCTCGTAATGTCGCATTGCTGCTCCTCGTGGATGTGCCTCCCGTCAGCGAGAATCTGCGGTGAGGCAAGGAGTTACCGTTGGGCACATGCCCAGCGGGGCGCGCATGGTACCGGAAGCAGGGATTGGTAGCTAGGGAGGGGCTCGGCGCCGCTGCCGGGCGGCCTCGAACAACAGCACGCCCGCTGCGACGGACACGTTCAGGCTTTCCACGGTGCCGGCCATCGGGATGCCGACCAACAGGTCGCAGTTTTCGCGAGTCAGCCGGCGCAGGCCTGCCCCCTCCGCGCCCAGCACCAGCGCCAGCGGACCGGTGAGCTGCGTCTCGAACAGCGACTTCGGCGCCTGGTCGTCGGCCCCGACCACCCAGATCTCGCGTTCCTTCAGCCAGCGCAGCGTACGCGCCAGGTTCACGACCTGGATCAGCGGCAGAGTTTCGGCGGCGCCCGAGGCGACTTTGCGCACCGTCGGCGTGAGCCCGGCCGCACGGTCACGAGGCACGATGACCGCAGTGGCGCCGGCCGCATCGGCCGAGCGCAGGCAGGCGCCCAGATTGTGCGGATCCTGTACGCCGTCCAGCACCAGCAGCAGCGGCGGCGCTGGTGTCTTGTCGAGCAGATCGTCGAGCGCACCCTCGCCCAGCGGGCCGAGTGCGCGAATCTGCAGGCATGCGCCCTGGTGATGCTCGTTGCCTGCAAGCCGCTCCAGCTCGTGAGCGTCCTTCAACTCCACTCGCACCCTGGCTGCCTGCGCGAGGCGCTGCAATTCCGTCGAGCGCGCGTCTTCCCTGCCCTTCTGCAAGACCAGCAGCGTCGCCCGCTCCGGACTCCGCTGCAGCAGCGCACGCACCGAATGCAGGCCGAACACGACCGTCGTTTCGCTCATCGCCGGCCTTTGCGCCGTTGCCACGGTCCGCGAATTGCACGCGCGCCGCTGGTGTCGGCGAGCTCGAAGTCGATCTTGCGCTCGTCGATGATCACGTTGATCAACCGCACGCGCAGGTGATCGCCGAGCCGGAACACCCTGCCGCTGCGCGCGCCGACCATCCGGAAGCCGGAGCTGTCGCGCGAAAAGTAGTCGGTGCCGAGCGCGCTGACGTGCACCAGCCCGTCGATCTGCACGCCCTTCACCTGCACGAACAGGCCGAAATCGACGACGGCAGTGACCAGCGCGTCGAACTCTTCGCCGAGCTTGTCGCTCATGTACTCGCACTTCAGCCACGACAACGCATCGCGCGTCGCTTCGTCGGCGCGCCGCTCCTTGAACGAACATTGCTGGCCGAGCGCGGCCGTCGCACCAGGCGACCAGGGGAACGTGTCAGCCGTGCCGCCGCGCAGGATGTGGCGGATGCCGCGATGGACCATGAGATCCGGGTAGCGGCGGATCGGCGAGGTGAAGTGCGCGTATTCGGGGAGCGCGAGACCGAAGTGGCCGATGTTCTCCGGCTGGTAGACGGCCTGCGGCATCGAGCGCACCACGACTGTCTGGATCAGGTGCGCTTCTTCGCCAGCGATCCCCTGCTGCAGGACCGCGCCGAGGTCGTGCGGCGTCAGGTCGCGATCCGTCGGGAGCTGAATGCCGAAGCCCTGCAGGAACCGGCGCAGCGTCTCGAGCCGATCGTCCTCGGGCGAGCCGTGCACGCGATACAGCGTCGGCAGGCGGTGCTTCTTGAGGAAGCGCGCCGCTTCGACGTTCGCGGCGATCATGCATTCCTCGATCAGCCGGTGCGCGTCATTGCGCGTGGACTCCACGAGCGCAGCGATCTTGCCGTCCGCGTCGAAGCGCACTTTCAGCTCCGGCGCATCGAAGTCGAGCGCGCCGCGCTGAGTGCGTGCACCCAGCAGCGCTTTGAAAACCGCGTGAAGCTGCATCAGGTGCGGACCAACTGCCACGACTTCCGGCTCGTGCCTGGCCGTCGGATTGGCGAGATACGCAGCGACCTTGGTGTACGTCAGCCGCGCCGCCGAGCACATCACGCCCTCGAAGAACTGCGCGCGCGTCACCTTGCCCTGCGGGCTGACGCGCATCTCGCAGACCATGCACAGGCGATCGACTTTCGGATTCAGCGAGCACAGTCCGTTCGACAGCGCCTCCGGCAGCATCGGCAGCACGCGGTTCGGGAAGTACACCGACGTGCCGCGATTCTGTGCTTCCTTGTCGAGCGCCGAGTCCAGGCTGACATACGACGCGACGTCGGCAATTGCGACGACGAGTCGCCAGCCGCCGCGTACTTCTTCGCAGTACACGGCATCGTCGAAGTCGCGCGCATCCTCGCCGTCGATGGTGACGAGCGGCATCTCGCGCAGATCTTCGCGGCCACGCTTCGCTGCCGCGGACACGGTGCGACCGAACGCCTCGGCCTCGGCAACCGCTTCCCGCGGAAACTCGAACGGCAGCCCGTGCGAATGGATCGCGATCTCCGTCTCCATGCCCGGCGCGGCGTGCTCGCCGAGCACACGCGTTACGTGGCCCAGCACTTGCGCCGTGCGTGATGGCTGCTCAACGAGCTTAACGAGCACGACCTGACCGGCGCGCGCACCGCCAAGGTGGCCGCGTGGCACGAAGACGCGATGGCCGATGCGCGGGTTGTCCGGCACGACAAAACTGATCCCCGACTCGTCGTACAGGCGTCCGACGATCTCGCGCGTATTGCGCTCGAGGACTTCGACGAGCGCGCCTTGCGGCCGCCCGCGATTGTCCTGACCGCTGATGCGCACGGCGACGCGGTCGCCATGCATCGTTTCCATCATCTGGCGCTGCGCGAGGAACACGGGCGCCGAGCGATCGTCCGGCAGCACGAAGCCATGACCGTCGCGATGCCCGCTGACGGTGCCGACTACGAGCTGCGGGACGCGCTCGCGCAGCATGTACTCGCCGCGACGATTGCGAATGGTCTCGCCGGTATGCAGCAGCTCTTCGAGCTGCGACTGCAGGAGCCGCCGCGCGGACTTGCCGTCGCGGCCGATACGCGTTGCCAGCTCGTCAAAAGTGAGTGGCCGGCCCGCTTCACGCAGCGTCGTCAGGACGCGGTCCGCAGCAGCCGGCGATTGCGAACGCGCTGCGTGCGCGCCCGCGGAATGTTTGGTTTTCTTCGTTTTCTTCGTCGATTTCATCTCTATATGCCGTTTGTTGACACCCCGGAACACCACCGGTAGATTGCGCGCCTCGCCCGGGTCCCCCGGGCGAAATTCCCATCCTTGCCCAGGTGGCGGAATTGGTAGACGCGCTGGTTTCAGGTACCAGTGGAGCGATCCGTGGAGGTTCGAGTCCTCTCCTGGGCACCACCCTCTTTCGTTCGTCCCTGCGGCGGCGGCGCGGCGCCCAGTCCGGCTGGCGAGTATGCCCTTGCGCTCGTCCGGCACCAATCTAGGTAAGCTAGCCCGACAAATTGGGTAGCCCTTCCGATTCGGCGCACTCGTGCGCGCTGGCACGATGCTCCCCGCTCGGATGACCCGGGCGACCCTGGAGTAACGCTACATGCCTCGCTATCTCGTCGAACGAGAATTTCCCGACGGTCTCGACATCCCCATGAACGAAACCGGCGCGGACGTCTGCCGCAAGGTCGTCGAGCGCAATGCGGAGTACGGGGTCACCTGGATCCATTCGTATGCGACAACCGATCGTAAGCGCACGTTCTGTATTTACGACGCGCCCACGCCTGAAGCGATCCGACGGGCCGCAGCCTGCAACAAGCTGCCGGTCAACCAGATCACCGAGGTGCGTGTGCTCGATCCGTATTTCTACTTCGTGTAAGGCGCGAGCGGCGGATCCCAATCGTGACTTTCCGGAGATGAAGATGAAAAAGCTGATTTCAATCCCGCTGGCGATGATTGCCTGCATGGTGTTCGCTGGCGCGTTCGCGGCCGAGCCCGTCAAGACGGCGGCGAACACACAGTCGACTGAGAAGGTGCACCGCTACCTGATCGAGCGCACCTTCCCCGCCGGCGCGCTCGAAGGCCTGGATGCCGCGACCAAGGCGAAGGTCAACGGCAACAACGCGTCCGTCGGCGTGCGCTGGATCCAGTCGTACGCGAACGCGGACAAGACCAAGACGTTCTGCGTTTACGAAGGACCGAGCGAAGCGGCGGTGCGCAAGGCCGCGCAACTGAACGGCCTGCCGGTCGACAGCGTCATGGAAGTGCCGAACACTCTGCTGCCGAAGTAGGAATGAGGACCTGTAGGTCGGGCTTCAGCCCGACACGAACCGCCCGCGTGGGTCAGGCTTCAGCCTGACTCCGCGGGCTTCTTGCTTGCCAACGCGATCGCCTCCGCTCGCGACGACACGCCCAACTTCATGAAGATCGCCGACACATGGTGATCGACCGTCTTGGTCGTGACGAACAGCCGCTTCGCGATCGCTGAATTGCGCAGACCCTGCGTCAACAGCTCGTAGATCTCCGCCTCGCGCTTCGTGAGTCCGTGCGTATTCGTACGCGTCGACGTGCGCGAGCCGCGCGGGATGCGACGCATTCCCTGCCCGCGCATTCGCCGTCGCAGCGCATTGGCCGCGGCAGTAGCACCGAGGCGTTCCAGGATCGTCAGTGCTTCGAGCTGCTCCTGCTCGCCACCCGATGCCAGCGCGTTCGCCTGCTCGTACGGACAGCCGAGCGCCTGCCACGCTTTGGCCGCGCCACGCCAGTCGCCGGAAATTTCCAGCGCGTACGGCTCGGCGATGTCTGTCGGCGGCTGCGCAAATGCGCCGGCACGCCACAGCCACAGCGCCAGCTCGCCCTTCATCCATAGATCGCGACGCGTCCGCGCCAGGTCGTAGACGGGCTGCACTTCCTGCGCGATGCGCTGACGATCGCCAGCAATCCAGGCCTCGTCGGCGGCGGCCAGCGCGACGCCGCTGAGCCGCTGCATCTCCATCGTGCGGGCCGCCAGCTCGTGCGCCTCCGCGAACGGCGTCGCCACGTCCGGATCGCCGCGCCGAACGCGCAAGTGCGCGAGAACCGTGAGTGCCGGGATGCGTGCGATCGGCGCACTGCCTGCCTCGGACACGATCGCCTGTGCGTCTTCGGCAGCGCCGAGCCAGTCGCCTTGCTCGAAGCGCGCACGCCCGCGCCACGCCATCATGTAGAAGCGCCACGAGTCGAGATCGTGTTGCTCGCAGTACGTGAGCCCTTCGCTCAGATAGCGCGAGCCGGCGCTGTATTGCTTGCGCTGGATCGCCATCGCTGCGAGGTTCGTGTACGCGCGTGCCGCATGCTCCTGAAACCCTTGCGCCAGAGCGAGCTTCAAGCTGCGATTCAAGTCGTCCCAGCCCGCATCGTTTCCTGCGATGAGTCGCGCCGTGCCGAGATTGTTGAGCGCGTGACAAGAGATCTCGTCGTAACCGCCCTGCTGCGCCAACTCCAGCGTGCGCTGTGCCCAATGCACTGCCGAGTCCGCGTCCGCCGCCAACATGTCGAGTTGCGCGCGATTGCTGTACGCCATCGCGAGCTCCGGACCCGGCGGCAGCGACTCCAGTGCAGCGACAGCCGCAGCACCGTATTCGTCGGCTTCGGCGCGGCGGCCTTCGAGCCAGCTCAGGCGCGACAGCCAGCGCAGCGCGTTGCCCTCCTGCTGACGTGCGCCCTGTGTACGCCAGATCTCCAGTGCTTCACGCCGCGAGTCGATCGCGCGCTGCACCTGATCGGTCAAATAGCACTCGTACGACAGTTGTTCGAGCAGTTGCGCACGCTCTGCCGGCTGCACGTTGTCCGCGTAACGCAGCGCTGCGAGATAGTGCGATACCGACTCGCGATGGGCACCCACAGCTCCCGCGTGCGCGGCGGCTGCAGGTGCGAAACGCAGCACTTCGGCTGCGTTCCTCGCGCCGTCGGCATGATGCGCGAGACGCGCTGGCGGAATGCCGGTTCTCGTTCGCAGGATTGCCAGGACCCGTGCATGCAGACTCTGCTGCTGTGACTGCGACAGCGAATCCGCCAACGCCCGCCGCGCGAGATCGTGACGGAACGCGAGCGAGCCCGATTCGTCGCGCACCATTCCGGTACTCAGGCAGCTCTCGATCCCCGCCTCGTCCTGCACGCCTGCCTGCTCCAGCAGCCACGCTTCGGCTTTGCCGGGCACGATGCTCACGAGCTCCGCGATCGCGCGCGCGCTCGGCGGCAGCTTCGCAACGCGGGCGAGCACGACGTCGCGTGCATTCGACGGAATCGACTCGGCGCCGGTCGCGAGCACTTCGGTGACGAAGAACGGATTGCCGCCGGTCGTGTTGTACAACCCTTGCGAGGAGCGTCCTGCCTGCTTGGCCAGCTTCGCGACCGCGACCTCGGACAACGGCTGCAGCGGCAGGCGGCGTACGATCGAGCACGGCAGATCGCCGATCACGAAGCGACAGCCATGGCGCGAGCCGACTTCGTCCGTGCGATAGGTCATCACCAGCATCGAGCGGGTGCGCTGCACGCGGCGACCCAGAAACTTCAGGAGGTCGAAGGTCGCCTCGTCGGCCCAGTGACAATCCTCGAACACGACCAGCGCCGGCGGCCCGTGTTCGAGCTCGTCCAGCGCCGCGATGAAAATCGCGTCGCGATTCGTCTCCGCGTTCACGGCGGCAAGCAGCTTGCCCTGCGTCTGGCGTGCGATGTCGTGCAGCGGGGCGAGCGGCCGCGGTGTGAACAGCGCATCGCAGGCGCCCCAGAGCACACGGGGGGCCACGCGCTGCTGGCGCGAGAACTCCTGCAGTAGCGCGGTTTTGCCTATGCCGGCCTCGCCGTGCACGAGGGTGACGCATCCGCCCTGCTCGACCGAGCTCGACAGCCAATCGTTCAGATCGGCGAAACACTGTTCGCGTTCGAGCAACTCCACGCAGGCACCTGGAAACAAAGCAGACGGGTGAGTTGTAGACGATTACGCGACGCAGCGAAAGAGCCTGTTCGGCCACTTGGCGCGGACGCTCTTGACATATGGGGGAACCGACGCAGCCGCGCGTCGTTGAAGAGTCATGAACGTTCGCCGTCATCGACTGCTCGCGAGCGGGCTCGGCGCGCTGGTCGGCATCGCTGCCCTGGCCGCCTGCGCGGCCGACGAAAAGCCCCCGCCGGATGACCCCTGTCAGAAGTTGACCGGCGCGGAGCGCACGCAGTGTGAGCGCCCGAAACAGCCGCCGGCCCCACCGCAACAAGAAGTGAAGCAGGACGACCCGCCGCCCGACACCAAGAGCGAAGGCAACGACCAGAGCGACACGGCCGATCCGCCCCAAAACCAGTAAAGCAGTAGTATTCGCCCTCACCCCGAGGAGAGCTGCATGCCGTACGTGGATGGCTTCGTCGTTCCGGTGCCCAAGCGCAACCTCAAGGCCTATCGCCGCCTGTCCACCCAGGCCGGCAAGGTCTGGCGCGAGCACGGCGCGGTGGACTACTGGGAATGCGTCGCCGACGACGTGAAGGCCGGCACGATCACGTCGTTTCCCCGCAGCGTGAAGCTGAAGCCGGGCGAGACGGTGCTGTTCTCGTGGATCGTGTACAAGTCGCGCGCGCATCGCGACCAGGTCAATGCCAAGGTGATGGCCGATCCGCGCCTCGGGCGCATGATGGATGGCAAGTCGGCGCCGTTCGACGCCAAGCGCATGATCTACGGCGGCTTCAAATCGCTCGTGCGACTGCCGTCGGCCTGAGACCGGGCATCGACATGACCGACCGCCGCCTGCTCGTCACCGACGACATTCATCGCTACCTGGTCGAGCACTCGGTGCGCGAGCCCGACGTGCTCGCACGCCTGCGCGCTGCGACTGCCTCGCTGCCGCTGGCGCAAATGCAGATCGGCCCGGAGCAAGGCCAGCTGCTGGCGCTGCTTGCGAAACTCGTCGGCGCGAAGCGCTGCATCGAGGTCGGCGTGTTCACCGGTTATTCGAGCCTCGCGGTTGCGCTTGCGCTGCCGGAGGACGGCCGCATCCTCGCTTGCGACGTCAGCGAGGAATGGACCGCGATGGCCCGACGTTTCTGGCGCGAGGCGGGAGTCGAGCACAAGATCGAGCTGAAGCTGCAGCCGGCGGTGCGCACGCTCGAAGAGCGGCTCGCTGCGGGCGAGGCCGGTCGTTACGACTTCGCGTTCGTCGATGCCGACAAGCCTGCGTACGACAGCTACTACGAGTTGCTGCTGAAGCTGTTGCGGCCCGGCGGATTGATGGCACTCGACAACACGCTGTGGTCGGGCGCAGTCCTGAATCCCGAAGAGCGCGAGCCGAACACCGTCGCGCTGCGCGCGCTCAACGACAAGCTGCATCGGGACGAGCGCATCGACCTGAGTCTGCTGCCCGTCGGCGACGGCGTGACGCTCGCGCGGAAACGCTAATCGAAGGGATGATGCAGGATGATCGTCTCGAGCCGCTCCGGCCCGGTCGAGATGATCGCGATCGGCGCACCCACCAGCACTTCCAGGCGCCGCAGATAGGTCTGCGCGTTCTTCGGCAGATCGTCGAACGACTTCACGCCTTCCGTGCTCTCCTGCCAGCCCGGCAGTTCCTCGTAGATCGGCGCGCAGATCGACAGCGCATCCGCGCCGACCGGCAACAGATCGCGCCGCTCGCCGCCGCGTACTTTGTAGCCGACCGAGACCCGCACGGTATCGAGACCATCGAGCACGTCGAGCTTGGTGATGCACAGGCCCGTGATGCCGTTGATCTCGACCACGCGCCGCAAACCGGCAGCGTCGAACCAGCCGCATCGACGCGGCCGGCCGGTCACCGAGCCGTATTCGTTGCCGCGGACGCGCAGGCGTTCGCCGACTTCGTCGTCGAGCTCCGTCGGGAACGGACCGCTGCCGACGCGCGTCGCGTACGCCTTCGCGACGCCGAGCACGTAGTGGAGCTGCTGCGGACCGACGCCTGTACCCACCGATGCCTGCCCGGCCACGCAATTGCTCGACGTCACGAATGGATAGGTGCCGTGATCGATGTCGAGCAGAGCGGCCTGAGCGCCTTCGAACAGCAGCCGCTTGCCGGCGCGGATGAGCGCGTTCACTTCTGCTGAAACATCAGCCGTCATCGGCTGCAAGCGTTCGGCGAACTGCAACGCTTCGTCGAGCGTTTCCTGGAAGTCGACGGTCGGCGCCTTGAAATAGTGGCGCAGCACGAAGTTGTGATAGTCCAGCACTTCGCCGAGCTTGGCCGCGAAGCGCTCGCGCGCGAACAGGTCCTGCACGCGGATCGCGCGTCGCGCGACTTTGTCCTCGTACGCCGGGCCGATTCCGCGACCCGTCGTGCCGATCTTCGCTTCGCCCATCGCCGCCTCGCGCGCGCGATCGAGCGCGATGTGATGCGGCAGAATCAGCGGACACGCCTCGGAGATGCGCAGTCGGCGGGGCACGTCGATGCCGGCGCGTTCCAGCTCGGCCATCTCCTCGAACAACGCTTTCGGCGACAGCACGACGCCGTTGCCGATGAAGCAGGTCACGCTCTCGTGGAGGATGCCGGACGGGATCAGGCGCAGCACCGTCTTCTTGCCGTTGATCACCAGCGTGTGACCGGCGTTGTGCCCGCCCTGGAAGCGCACCACGCCGGCGACGCGGTCGGTCAGCAGATCGACGATCTTGCCTTTGCCTTCGTCGCCCCACTGCGCGCCGATCACGACCACGTTGCGATTCATCGATGCACTCACCTGCGAATCCAATAGAGCAGCAGCGCACCGGCGAGCATGCTCGCCAGCCCCCACACTCGCAGCTGCTGGTCGGAGAAAGTCGCCATCGTCGTCAGTACGCGCTTCATCGCCTGGGGATTGAGAAACGGCAGGATGCCTTCCAGCACCAGGTACAACGCCAGTGCCGCCAGCAGGTCCGACCAGCTCATCGCCGAACGCTCAACGGCGGTCGGCGCGCTTCAGGTATTTGAAGAACTCGCTGTCGGGCCCGATCACCAGCACGTCGCTGTCGGTGCCGATCGCCTTATCGTACGCCTGCAGGCTCCGGTAGAACGAATAGAACTCCGCGTTGCGCGAGTAGGCGCGCGCGTAGGTCTCCGCCGATTTGGCGTCGCCCTCGCCCTTGATGATCTCCGACTCGCGATAGGCGTTCGCCAGGATCTCGGTACGCTGGCGATCGGCCTCGGCGCGCAGCTTCTCGGCGTTCTCGTCGCCCTCGGCGCGCAGCTGCTTCGCCTGCCGGTCGAAGTCCTGGCGCATGCGCAGGAACACCGACTCGCTCACTTCCTCGGGCAGGTCGATCTTCTTGACGCGCACGTCGACGAGCTGCAACCCGAGCTCGGCGACCTTGGACTCGGAGGACTTGAGGATCTCGCCGGTGAACTCGGTGCGCTCCGCAGCGACCACCTGCTGGATCGTGCGGCGTGCGATCACGCCCTTGATGGCGTCCTTGACGGTGGAGCCGAGTCGCACGGCCGCGATGTCCTCGCTGCCGCCGGTGCCTGTGTAGTATCTGGAGACGTCGAAGATGCGCCACTTGATGTAGAAGTCGATGCGCAGGATCTTGCCTTCGCTCGTCAGGAACTGCTCGGAAGGGTAGTTGCGCGTGACGATGCGGCGCTCGAACTTGTGCACCTCGTGGTAGAACGGCGCCTTGAGGTGCAGCCCCGGCTTGTAGTCGGCGCGGACGATCTCGCCGAAGCGCAGCTTCATGGCGAGCTCGGTCTCGCGCACGGTAAAGGTCGACATGGCCAGCGCCAGCGCGACGGCGATCAGGCCGACCATCGTCAGAAATGAACGGTTGGCCATTAGCGGGTCCCCCGCGAGCGACGATCGCTGTTGACGTCTGGGGCGGTCGTGGTCGTGCCTTCGATCGTGACGCTCGCCTCCGGCTCCGAGCGCTGCACGCGCCGGCCCTGTTCCAGCAGCTTGTCGATGGGCAGATACACGAGGTTGCCGCCGTCGCCCTTGGTGTCCAGCAGCACCTTGCGGCTGGACCTCAGCACGCGCTCGATCGTCTCGATATAGAGGCGCTCGCGCGTCACTGCGGGTGCGCGCTCGTACTCACTCAGGAGCTTCAGGAAGCGCTCGGCCTCACCTTCGGAGTTTGCGGTCACGCGCGACTTGTAGGCTTGCGCGTCCTGCACCTGGCGCACGGCGTTACCGCGCGCCCGCGGGATCAGGTCGTTCGCATAGGCCTGCGCCGCGAGGGACAAGCGGTCGCGATCTTCGCGCGCCTTAATGGCGTCCTGCTGCGCTGGCGCGACCTCGTTTGGTACGCGCACGTCCTGCAGGTTCACCGCGGTCACTTCCAGACCGATCTTGTAAGCGTCGAGGGTCCGCTGGATCAGCTCCTGGGTGCGCGCCACGATGTCCTGGCGGCCCGACTCGAGCACGCTGTCGAGCTTGCTGCGGCCGATCACCTCGCGGATCGCGCTCTCGCTCACTTCCTTGAGCGTGTCTTCCGGCTTGAAGACGTTGAAGGCGTAGTCGAGCGCGTTCGCGCGCCGGTACTGCACTTCCATGTTGATGTCGACGAGGTTCTCGTCGGAGGTCAGCATGCGCGTCTGCTCGGTGAAGCTGTCGATCGACGCGATGTTGACGATCTGCTTGGTCTCGATCGGCCACGGCATGTGCCAGTGCAGACCGGGGAGCGTCGTGTCCACGTGCCGGCCGAAGCGCAGGATGATGCCGCGCTCCGCGGCGTCGACCCGGTACAGGCCGGTGAACGCCCAGATGGTCGCAAGCGCGAGCAGGATCGTGCCGAGGCCGAAGCCGCGGCCCGGCGCACTGCCGCCGGCGTTGCGTCCGCCGGTGCCACCGCCGAACAGCGCGCTCAGCCGGCGCTGCAGGTTACGGATCACTTCGTCCAGGTCGGGCGGACCCTGCTCCGGCTTGTTACTGCCCCAGGGGTTGCGCTTGCCGGGATTGCCGCCGGGTTCGTTCCACGCCATGTCGGATCGCTGTTGGTAGGTGAAGTAGTAAGTAAGGGCGAAGGTCAAGAAACCGCGATTGCCTCACGGGCGCACGCGCACCCGCTTCGGGTCAGGACGCCAGCGACGCAGGGCCGCGGGATTTTAGGAATGGCTCAGGACGGGCACAAGTTTTCGCGGCGGATGGCACGGCGTCCGGCGTCAGACCCTCGGTCCGGCACAGGTCCTCGAACGCCTGCCGCGGCATCGAAACCTCCAGCTCGACGCCGCCGCCGTCCAGCGCCTGCTCTGCGAGCACGGCGCCTGCGGCGAAGAACCGCGCCCGCGCGCGACCTTCTTCCGGCTTGAGCACGATGTGCCGATGCACGATCTCCGGGCCGAGGAATTCGCCGATCGCATCGACCAGCTCCTGCGTACCCTCCCCGGTCTGCGCAGACAGCCAGACGCGCCGCACGTTGCCGAGCTCGCCGGTCTCGACCCGCGGCGATTCGCCGACGAGGTCGGTCTTGTTGAACACTTCGATCTGCGGCAGCGAGCCCGCACCGACTTCGCTGAGCACAGTGTTGACCTGCGCGATGCGCTCGTTGCGATTCGGATCGGCCGCATCGATGACATGCAGCAGCAGGCTGGACTCGCGCGCTTCCTGGAGCGTCGAACGGAATGCGGCGACCAGCTCATGCGGCAGGTCGCGCACGAACCCGACCGTATCAGCAAGCAACGCGAACCGCGCATCCGGCAGCTCCAGCCGACGCACCGTCGGATCCAGAGTCGCGAAGAGTTGATCGGCCGCGTAAGCACCCGCACCCGTCAGGCGATTGAACAACGTCGACTTACCTGCGTTCGTGTAACCGACGAGAGCGACCGTCGGGATCTCGGCGCGCTTGCGCTCGCGACGCGTGGTCTCGCGCTGCGTGACCACTTTGTCGAGGCGCGCGTTGAGCGTCTTGATGCGGCCGGCCAGCAAGCGCCGGTCTGTTTCGAGCTGCGTTTCGCCGGGACCGCGTAAGCCGATGCCGCCTTTTTGCCGCTCGAGGTGGGTCCAACCGCGAACCAGCCGCGTGGCCAGATGCTTGAGCTGCGCGAGCTCCACCTGCAGTTGACCTTCGAAGCTGCGCGCGCGCTGCGCGAAGATGTCGAGGATGAGGCCGGTGCGATCGAGCACGCGGCACTTGAACAGCGCTTCCAGGTTGCGCTCCTGACTCGGCGAAAGCGCGTGATCGAACAGCACGAGGTCAGCACCCGTCGCAGCAACGAGCTCGCGGATTTCCTCCGCCTTGCCGCTGCCGATGAACAAGCGAGGATCCGGCGCGCGCCGCGTGCCGGTGACCAGGCGCAGAACATCCGCACCGGCAGAGCTCGCGAGCGCTTCGAACTCGCTCAGCTCGTCTTTGCCGGGAGGACCTCCCAGTCCGATGCGCACCAGGAGAGCACGTTCGCCGCTGCGGGGACGCTCAAACAACGTCGTTCATTCTGTGGTGACGGCCGACTCCGCGCCTTCTTCCTCGCCCGCCGGCAAGCGAATCGCTCGCGCCGGCACGACCGTGGAAATCGCGTGCTTGTAGACCATCTGACTGACGCTGTTCTTCAGCAGAACCACGAACTGGTCGAACGAATCGATCTGACCCTGCAGCTTGATGCCGTTCACCAGGTAAATGGAGACAGGTACACGCTCCTTGCGCAGGGTATTCAGGAACGGATCCTGTAATGATTGCCCTCTGGCCATCATTTATCTCCTTGTTATCACTTTGAATTCTTGGTCGAGCTCCGGCGGTTCGCTCACTTCCATGCGTACCGCGCGCCTCGTTGCAGTGCCGCAGTCTAACACAGCGATGTCTCGGTCGAAGCCGCCTTTCGTCTAATACGGAGGCCCAATGTGAATACGTGAGTCGCTATTGCAGTTGCGTTATCGCGTGGTCCATGTGGGCGCCCGCGCTGGATTCAAGTGCGTCGAGCCATTGAACGTCAGGCTCGGCGCGCAACCAGATCAATTGTCGCCGGGCAAGTTGTCGCGTCGCGAAAATTGCCCGCTGTATTGCAGAATCCAAAGTGTCTCGGCCGCTCAAATGTTCCCAGAGCTGGCGATAGCCGACCGAGCGGATTGCCGGAAGATCCGCATGCAGATCGCCGCGCTCGTACAGCTTGCGCACTTCTTCGAGGAAGCCCGCGCGCATCATCGAATGCAATCGCTGTTCGATTGCCGCATATAGGCGCTCGCGATCGCCCGGCACCCACGCGTAGGCAGCGAACGTGAGATCGGTGTTCGCCGGTTGCGCCGCATGCAGCTCGGTCAATGTCTTGCCCGTCAGTCGATGCACTTCGAGTGCGCGTTGAATACGTTGCGCGTCGTTCGGTTGGATGCGCCGCGCGGACTGCGGATCGACCGCTGCGAGCTCCGAATGCAGCGCCGGCCAGCCGCGCAGCGCAGCTTCGGCATCGATTGCCCCACGCACTCGCGGGTCCGCCGCCGGCATATCAGCGAGTCCACGGCGCAATGCACGGAAATAGAGCATGGTGCCGCCGACCAATAGCGGCAGCTTGCCGCGGGCGCGGATGTCGTCGATCGCCTTGCGTGCGTCGCGCACGAACTGCCCCGCGGAGTACGGCTGCAGCGGATCCAGGATATCGACCAGGTGATGCGGATGGCGGCGCAGCACTTCGGCCGGCGGCTTGCCGGTGCCGATGTCCATGCCGCGATAGACCATCGCGGAGTCGACGCTGACGATCTCCAGGTCGTGTTGCCCGGCAAGGCGCAGCGCCAGGTCGGTCTTGCCGGCGCCGGTCGGCCCGAGGATGAGCGGGATCGCCGGCGAGCGGCGCGCGTCGGCGGCGCTCATCGTCCGCGCAGGAACATCCGGTCGAGATCGCCGAGGCTCACGTACGTCCAGGTCGGACGACCGTGATTGCACTGATCGCTGCGGACAGTGCGCTCCATCTCGCGTAACAGCGCATTCATTTCCGGCACAGTGAGATTGCGATGCGCGCGCACGGCGCCGTGACAGGCCATCGTGCCGAGCACTTCGTTCAATGCCTCTTCGATGCCACGCGTCGCGCCGTCGGCGGCCAGGTCGGCACCGATCCGTCGCACCAACTCCTCGAGATCCATCGGTGCGAGAAACGCCGGAACGGCGCGTATCTGCACACCTGCGGGACCCGAGCGCACGACGTCGAGCCCCGCGCGCGCAAGCGTGCTCGCGTGCTCCTCGAACAGATCGGCCTCGGCGGACGTGACGGAAATCGCAATCGGCACGAGCAGCGGCTGGCTCGGGATCGGACCGTCGCCGAGCGCGGCTTTCATCCTTTCGTAGGTCGTACGTTCGTGCGCGGCGTGCATGTCGACGAGGATCAAGCCGTCCGGCGCCTGCGAAAGGATGTAGATCCCGTGAAGCTGCGCCAGCGCAAAGCCGAGCGGCGGCGCTTGCGTGTCGACCTGCGTCGAAACTGAAGCAGCAGCCTCGCGCGCGACGGCGGCGTAGTGGTAAGCGGGCGGCCGTGGCTCGGCGACGTGCAGCCCGAACGACGAGTGACCTTGCATGGGCCACATGGGCGCGGATGCCGGCGGCGGCAACAGCGAATCGGCATCGGTGGGCGGCGGCGCAGCACCAGGCGCACCTGCATACGTGTCACGCAGCGCACGCTCGACGGAACGGAACAGGAAATCGTGGACGTGTCGGCCATCGCGGAAGCGCACTTCGAGTTTCGCCGGATGCGCATTCACATCGACCTGCGCCGGGTCGAGCTCCATGAACAGCACGAACGCCGGATGACGGCCGTGGAACATCACGTCGCGATAGCCGAGACGGATCGCGCTCGCGACCAACCGGTCGCGCAGCATGCGGCCGTTCAGATAGAAGTGCTGCAGATCCGGCTGCGCGCGGGCGTAGGTCGGCTGGCACAACCAGCCCGTGAGGCGACAACCCGCCGCTTCGTGCTCGACGTAAAGCGCGTTGGCGATGAATTCATCGCCGACCACCTGCGCGATGCGGCGCTCACGCTCGACGCGCGAGCTCGCCGCCGCATAGTTGGCGAGCGAACGCCGTCCTGCCGTCAGCGAGAATGCGACTTCGAAGCGGGACAACGCGAGTCGCTCGACCATCCGCGCGATGTGTTGCGTCTCGGTGCGCTCGGCCCGCAGGAATTTGCGGCGGGCGGGTACGTTGAAGAACAGATCGCGCACCTCGACCGTCGTCCCCACGGGATGCGCCGCGGGCTCCGGCGAGCTGACGACGCCGTTGTCCGCGTCGATCGCGTACGCGTGCGGTGCGTCCGCGCTGCGCGAGACCAGCCGCATGCGAGACACAGAAGCAATGCTCGGCAAAGCTTCGCCGCGAAAGCCGAGCGTGCCGACGCGTTCCAGGTCGTCGATGGTCGTGATCTTGCTGGTCGCGTGGCGCGCCAACGCGAGCACCAGCTCGTCGCGATCGATGCCGTTGCCGTCATCGCGCACGCGGCACAAGCGCACCCCGCCCTCTTCGATGTCGACCTCGACGCGGCGCGCGCCGGCATCGATGCTGTTCTCGATCAGCTCCTTGAGCACGGACGCCGGCCGCTCGATGACCTCGCCCGCAGCGATCTGATGGATGAGTTGTTCGGGCAGGACGCGGATCGGCATAAGCGCGGCGGGAGGCCAAAAGGCCGCGCGAAGAATATCAGAGCGCTATTGCCCCGTGGCGCTCGCGACGACCGTCGGATCGCGCGGCTGTGCGCGCAGCCGGGCGATGAGCGTGCCCGGCGGCGGATTCTCGTAGAAGTAGCCGCGCACGCCCTGGTAGATCGCTTCCGCCAGGCGTTGCTGATGGCGTGCGCTGCCCAGCCGCGACTCTTCGATCGGATTCGAGATGAAAGCGGTCTCGACCAGGATCGACGGGATGTCCGGCGACTTAAGCACCAGGAAGCCCGCGTGCTTCACGCCGCGGCGCGTGACGTTGCCGATACGGTCCAGCTCGTCCATGACCTTCTGCGCGGCATCGACGCTCGCGCTCATGCTCGCGCCTTGCGAGAGATCGAGCAGCACGGACGCCAGCGTGCTGTCCTTGTCGTCCAGCGACACGCCGCCGACGAGGTCGGCCGCATTCTCGCGATCCGCCAGCCAGCGTGCGGATTCGTCGCTCGCGCCGCGTGCCGAGAGCACGTACACGGACGAGCCGACGACGGAGCGGTCGCGATAGGAATCGGCGTGCACGGACACGAACATGTCGGCTTGCTGCCGACGCGCACGCGAGATGCGCTCGCGATGCTCGACGAAATGATCGCTGTCGCGCGTGAGCACGGCGCGCATGCCGGGCTCGCGATCGATGCGCTCTTTCAAGCGTCGCGCGATTGCCAGCGTGACGTTCTTCTCGCGCGTGCCGGCTTTGCCGATCGAGCCGGGGTCGACGCCGCCGTGGCCCGCGTCGATCGCGACGATCACGTCACGACCGTGCGCCTGGTCCGCGGTCTTCACCGCGACCGGCGGCGCATTCGACGCGATCGGCGTGAGATCGACGACGAGGCGATGGCCGTAGCTGCCGGACGGCGCGACGTCAAAACTGTTCGGCGACGCCGGCGAAGACAGGTCGATGACGAAGCGCAGGTCGCTGCGACCTTGCGGGCCGACACGCAACTGCTTCACGAAGCCCTGTCCTTCCGGCATTGCGCGTGCGGTATCGACGCGAGCACCTTCGATATCGACGACTACGCGATCGGGATCCTGCAGCGTCATGACGCTGTGCTCGACCGGCGCGGAAAGATCGAAGACGAGTCGCGTGGCGTCGGGACCGGCCCAGAGCCGCACGTCCTTCACGGTCACTGGGGGCGCCGCGAGAGCGAAAGCGGTGAGCAAAAGAGCGACGCAGCCGAAGGCCCAAGTGAGTGTGCGTGACGGCGGCCGCTGCATGGTGGCCGGTAATCTACCGCGGCCGGGGAGAAGTTTTCAATTAAATTATGAGGATAGCAGCCTTTATTCGGAGGTCGCTGCAAGGATTTGCTCCAGCAGCTTGTCCCCCGCCGATGAATGCGCCTGCGCGCGGAGCAACCTGCGCTGCGCTCCCGCTCCCTGATATTCGATCGAGACGCTGAGGTCCTGAGTCGGCAGCGCGCCGGCGCCGCGTGACGGCCATTCGATCAGCAGCACTGCGCGCGCATCGAGCAGATCGCGGATTCCCAGCGCTTCGACCTCGCGCGGACTGGTCAGCCGATACAGGTCGATGTGATAGAGCTGCAGGCCGCCCGCGTCATACGGCTCGATCAGCGTGTACGTCGGGCTGCGGATCGCGCCGGTCACGCCGAGTGCGGCGAGGACTCCACTCACCAGCGTGGTCTTGCCGGCACCGAGCTCGCCTTCGATGCCGATCACGAGCGCCCCGCCGCCATCCGCGCGCAACGCGCCGCCCAGCGCGCGTCCGAGTGCGCGCATGTCGTCGGCCGTAGCGACGTTCACGAGCGCTGATGTGGATTGACGCACGTCGGCAAGTAAGCAAGCAGATCCGTCGCGAGCAAGCCGCGCTCGCCGCGCCGCGCGGCCATGTCGCCCGCGAGCGCATGAACGAGCACACCGACGCGTGCGGCGGCAGAAAGCTCCGCCCGCTGCGCCAGGATTCCCGCAATGACTCCGGTGAGAACGTCACCCATTCCCGCTGAAGCCATGCCGGGATTGCCACGGTCGCAGATGGCAGGCAGGCCCTCGTCGCTGACGACCAGGGTTCCCGCGCCTTTGAGCACGACGACACCGCCGAAGCGCACCGCGATTGCTCGCGCCGCGCCGAGACGATCGCGCTGCACTTCGGCAGAGGTCTTGCCGAGCAGACGCGCGGCTTCGCCGGGATGCGGCGTCAAGATCCAGTGCGCGTTGGCGCGCGGCGATTGCGCCAGCAGATTCAGAGCATCCGCGTCGACGACCGCACGCCGGTCGCTGCCGAGTGCGGTTTCGAACATCGTGCGCGCCCAATCGTCCTGCCCGAGGCCCGGGCCGAGCGCGATGACGTCGGCGTGCGCAATCAATCCCGTGAGGTCCTCCGCCCGCGTCACTCCGCGGCACATGAGCTCCGGTCGCGCGCCGACGATCGCGGCGACGTTCTCGCTACGGGTCGCGACAGTCACGAGCCCGGCGCCCGCGCGCAGCGCAGCCTCGCCGGCCATGCGTGCGGCGCCCGCCATGCCGACGTTGCCGCCAATCACGAGCACACTGCCCTGCTGTCCCTTGTGTGCTGTCCGGCTGCGACGGGGCAACAGCTCCGCAATAGCAGCCTCGTTGATGAGTGCGGCCGCGGCGTCGGCGTGCGCCAACTCCTGCGGCGGCAGTTCGAGCCCATCCAACATGACGATGCCCACGCAGTTGGGACCCTCACCGAGATAGAAACCGAGTTTCAGCCCGAGGAACGTGAGCGTGCGCTCGGCACGCACCGCGACGCCGAGGATCTCGCCGCTGTCGGCGTGCAGACCGCTGGGAATATCGAGCGCGAACACGTGCGCAGCGCAGGCGTTGATCGCTGCGATGGCTTCTGCCGCCACGCCTGCGACGGGTCGCGACAAGCCCACGCCGAAGATCGCGTCGACGACGACATCCGCCCCGCGCAGACAGTTCGCATGCCAGGTTCCGACTGTGCCGCCCGCGGCAAGGAAATCGTCGTGCGCGCGACGCGCATCGCCTTGCAATCGTGCGGGTTCGTGCAGACCGATCGCGACGACTTCGAGGCGCTGCTCCCGGGCGAGTCGCGCGAGCACGTAACCATCGCCGCCGTTGTTGCCCGGACCGCAGACCACTGCGATACGTTGCGCCGACGGCCAGCAGCTACGCAGCGCGCCGAGCGCAGCTTCGCCGGCACGCGTCATCAGCGTGTAGGAAGGAATCTGCAGATCGTCGATTGCGTGCCGGTCCAGCGCGCGCACCTGGGCGGCGGTGTGAACAGAGACGGGCAAAGGGCTCATGGCCGAAGCCTACCAAAACGTATACTGCGCGCGCATGAGCCACGAGACGTCCGACACGTCGCTCGCAGCGCTGGCGGGCTCGATCCGCGAGTGGGGCCGCGAGCTCGGCTTCCAGCAGGTCGGCATCGCCGGCGTGGACATCGCGGCGGACGAAGAGCACCTGATGCGCTGGCTGGAACAGGGCCGGCACGGCGCGATGGACTACATGCAGCGCCATGGCCGGCGGCGCGCCCGGCCGCAGGAAGTGATTCCGGGAACGCTGAGAGTCATTGCGGCGCGCATGGACTACCTGCCGGCGCAAGCACGCGATGCGGACGAAGTGCTCGCCGATGCCGAGCGTGGTTATGTGTCGCGTTATGCGCTCGGCCGCGACTATCACAAGGTCCTGCGCCGCCGGCTCGCGCAGCTCGCCGAGAAGATCCGGGCACACAGTGCGTCACAGTCGCATCGCGTATTCGTCGACAGCGGCCCGATCCTGGAGAAGGCATTCGCGCGCGATGCCGGTCTCGGCTGGATCGGCAAGCACACGAATCTGCTGCATCGTCAGGCCGGCTCGTGGTTCTTTCTGGGAGAAATCCTCACTGACCTGCCGCTGCCGGTGGACGCGCCGGCAACCAATCATTGCGGCACGTGCCGCGCGTGCATCGACGTCTGCCCGACCGGTGCGATCGTCGCGCCATACGAGCTCGACGCCACGCGCTGCATCTCGTATCTCACGATCGAGTTGCGCACGGCGATTCCCGTCGAGTTCCGCAAGGCGCTGGGTAATCGCATCTACGGCTGCGACGACTGCCAGCTCGTATGTCCCTGGAACAAGTTCGCGCAGTTCGCCGCCGAGCACGACTTCACGCCGCGGCACGCGCTGGACGAGGCGCGACTGGTGGAGTTGTTCGCGTGGAGCGAGGAGGAGTTTCTGGCGCGCACCGAAGGCAGTGCCATCCGGCGGATCGGGTATGAGTGCTGGGTGAGGAACATCGCGGTGGCGTTGGGCAATGCGCCCACGACGGGTGAAGTGGTTCGAGCATTGGAGTCACGGAAGGATGACCCGTCTGCATTGGTGCGCGAACATGTGCAGTGGGCGCTGGAAGAGCACGCTGTAGGTCGGGCTTCAGCCCGACAAGACGAAGAGTCGGGCTGAAGCCCGACCTACAGCGCCTTTTTCGCCCGCACGTTGTCGATCAGCCGCGCGCGGCCGATGCGCGCCGCGGTCAGAACTACCAGTTCGCGCGATTGCGCGCTCGGCTCTTCCAGCGTCGCAGCATCGCGAATCTCGAAGTAATCCGGACGGAATCCCGCCTGGCGCAGCGCTTCTGCACCCCGGCGTTCCAGCGCCGCAAGATCCTTCTCACCCGCTTCGATCGCCACGCGCGCGCGTTCAAGCTCCGTATGGATCGCAGGTGCCACCGCGCGCTCCCCGGCCGACAGATATCGATTGCGCGAGCTCATCGCGAGGCCATCGGGCTCGCGCGTCGTGGGCGCGCCGATGATCTCGACCGGCATGCACAGATCGATCGCGGCGCGCCGGATGATCAGGAGCTGCTGGTAGTCCTTCTCGCCGAACACCGCGACGTCCGGTTGCACGATGTTGAGCAGCTTCGTGACGACCGTAGCGACGCCCATGAAGTGACCGGGCCGGAACGCGCCGCACAGGATGTCCTCGAGCATCGGCACATGGACGCGCGCGGTCGACTCCTGTCCGCGCGGATAGATGTCGGCGACTTCGGGCGCGAACAGCAGATCGACGTGCAGCGAATCCAGCACACGCCGGTCGTCTCCGGGCGTGCGCGGGTAAGCGGCGAAATCCTCGTTCGGACCGAACTGCAACGGATTGACGAAGATGCTGACGATCACGCGCTCCGCCAGCTCCGCCGCACGGCCGACGAGACTGCCGTGGCCGGCGTGCAGGTTGCCCATCGTCGGCACGAACGCGATGCGCTCGCCGTTGCGCCGCCAGGCGGCCACGAGCGCGCGCAGTTCACTCGGTCGGGCTACGGAGTGCATCGTCAGAAGCAATGCTCGGCAGCGGGATACTCGCGTGACTTCACGGCCGCTGTGTATGCCTTGACGGCTTCGAGCGCGCTGTCGTGACCGGCCATGAAGTTCTTCGAGAATTTCGGCTTGCGTCCGGCCGTGATGTCGAGCACGTCGTACAGCACCAGAATCTGGCCGTCGGTGTCCGGACCCGCGCCGATGCCGATGACCGGCACGCGCAACTCACGCGTGATCGATGCGCCGAGCGATGCCGGGATGCATTCGAGCAGTACGATGTCGGCGCCTGCGTTTTGCAGCGCTATCGCATCGCGCGTCATCTGCTCGGCCTGCGCTTCCTCGCGCCCTTGCACGCGAAAGCCGCCGACCTTGTGCACCGACTGCGGCTTCAGACCGAGGTGCGCGCACACGGCGATGTCGTGGCCCGCGAGGAATTCGACGATCTCGACCTGGCTGCCGCCGCCTTCGAGCTTGACCATCTTCGCGCCGCCTTCCTGCATCAGGCGCACCGCGTTGTCGAGCGCCTGCTCGCGCGAGTGGTACGTCATGAACGGCATGTCGGCCATGAGGAACGGGCGATACAGTCCCTTCGCCACTGCGCGGCAGTGATAGACGACGTCCTGCAGCGTGACCGGCACGGTCGTGTCGTGTCCCTGGATCACCATGCCGAGCGAATCGCCGACCAGCACCAGGTCGATGCCGGCATCGTCGACCAGCGTCGCGAAGCTGGAGTCGTAGGCGGTGATGCAAGCGATCTTTTCGCCGTCCGCCTTCATCTTCATGAGGGTGGAGACGTTGACTGGCGGCCGCGGCGCGTAGCGCTCTTGCAGGTGCTTGTACATGACTCGGGTGATGAGCCCAAATCGGGCAGAAAATGAGCGGGAGAGAATATCAGACTGCGCTCTTCAGAGGGTTGTAGTACTGGCGGCCGCGCCGGATGCGGCGGACCTGCTCCAGCAACTGGTTGTAGTCGCCCTCGTTGCTCACGAAGTCGGCCTGCGCGGCGTTCACGATCAGCAGCGGCGCGGCGTGGTAGTCGTGGAAGAACCGGGCGTACGCCTCCTGGAGCCTCTCCAGGTACTGCCGTTCGATCTGCTGCTCGTAGCGGATCCCACGCCGCTCGATGCGTTCCAGCAGCACGTCGACCGGCGCCTGCAGATAGATGACCAGGTCGGGTACCGGCGCATCGACCGCGAGGCGCGCATACACCTGCTCGTACAGCGCCAGCTCCTCCTCGTCGAGCGTGAGCTGCGCGAACAACCGATCCTTCTCCAGCAGGTAGTCGGCGACGCGCACGGTCTCGAACAGGTCGTGCTGGCGGATGTCTTCGAGCTGGCGCGTGCGCTGGAACAGGAAGAAGAGCTGCGTCTGCAACGCCGCGGCGCGCGGGTTGCGATAGAAGCGCTCGAGGAACGGATTCTCGTCCGCCTGCTCCAGCACCAGCTCGCTGCCGAAGCTGCGCGCGAGACGCCGGGCAAGACTCGTCTTGCCGACGCCGATCGGCCCTTCGACGACGATGAACCGATGCGGGGCAGTGGCGACTTTCTCTGTCACGTTCTTGGACGATGAATTATGGATGACTGTTTCAGAGGAGTGCGAGGCCGGCTGACCCCGCACGCGCCGCCAGCACGTCGACCCGCCCCTCTCCGGGGACTAGCAGCTCGGGCGCGATATCGCGCAAAGGATACAGGACGAAATTGCGCCGAGTCAGGCCGGGATGCGGAATGGTCAGATCCGGCTCCGCGATGCGCACGTCGTCGAGCAGCAGCAGGTCGAGGTCGATCCGTCGCGGTCCCCAACGCACGACCGGCTGAGCGCGCCCGAGTTCGACTTCGATGCTCTTCAACGCCCGCAGCAGCTCGCGCGCGGCGAGCACGGTGAGCATTCCTGCAGCGGCATTGACGAACTCGGGTTGATCTTGCGGACCGAGCGGCGCAGTTCGATACAAACGCGAGCGTGCGACCAGCCTGCAGCCTTCGAGGGCTGCGAGGCGATCATAGGCAGCCGCGATCTGGCGCGGCGGATCGTCGAGATTACTGCCGAGCGCCACATACGCCGGCATCCACACCGACGCTTTCACGACGACGCGGGCGGTCTGCGTCGCCGACGACGGCGGCGGCGGCGCGGTCCCTCGGCCCCGGCGCGCGGACCCGGCCCGAGACTCTCGACACGCTCGACCCGCTCGTCCGCCGAAGCCGATTGAATGTCGGTCCACCACTTCGCCAGCTCGGGATCGATCTCGCCGGCTGCGGCGCGCAGCACCAGGAAATCGTAGGCGGCGCGGAAGCGCGGATGATTCAGCAGGCGCAGGGCGCGGCGTCCTTCGCGCCGCTCGAATCGCGGTTGCAGACCGACCAGCTCGCGCAGCGGCAACGTGAAGCGTTTCGGGATAGCGACGCGAGCTTGCTGACGCGCCGTCACGTGATCGCAGGCAGCGAGCAGTTGCTGGGGATCGCCGTCGTCGCTGTGCGCCAGCTTGGAGTACGCACGCTGCACGGCTGGCCACATCAGGATCGCAAACAGGAAAGTCGGCGTGACGGATTTCTCTGCACGCACGCGCTCGTCGGTCCCCTGCAATCCGAGCCGCACGAGCTGGCGCGCGCTGCCGTCCGGTGGCACATCGTGGAGCGCGGTTGCGAGATCCGGAAACAAGTGTTCGAGCAGCAGCAACCGTTCGAGCAGGTCGAACGCGGCCTGTGCGCTGCCGGCGAGAAATACCTTGTTCACTTCGTCGAACAGCCGCGCGGGCGGCACGCCGTCGAGCATCCATGCCAGCTTCGGGATCGGCGCGGCGGTGTCGGCGTGGATCGCGAAGTCGAGCTTGGCCGCGAAGCGCACCGCCCGCAGCATCCGCACGGGATCTTCGCGATAGCGCGTCTCGGGATCGCCGATCATCCGCAGGATCCGCTGGCGCGCGTCCTCGACGCCGCCGACGTAGTCCCATACCGAGAAATCTTCGATGTTGTAGTACAGCGCGTTGGCGGTGAAATCGCGCCGCCAGACGTCCTCTTCGATCGTGCCGTAGAGGTTGTCGCGCAGGATGCGGCCGCGCTCGTCGAGCACGCGATGGCCGCCTTCGTCGACGCTGTTGTCCTCGTCGATCGGCGTGTGCGCGGCGCGGAAAGTCGCGACTTCGATGATCTCGTAGCCGAAGCG